>Ga0315905_10000291_pt1 | contig 54705 bp, 49 predicted proteins | sample LakEriMetagenome_5_FD_203522 | JGI IMG/M metagenome (GOLD analysis project Ga0315905, IMG submission 203522) | Freshwater fungal communities from buoy surface, Lake Erie, Ohio, United States - Buoy 4 MA121 | ecosystem: Environmental > Aquatic > Freshwater > Lake | place: USA: Lake Erie, Ohio...
CTCACCAGCAATGTGGCCGCCGCGGTCAATCCAGAACTGACCTACCTCAAAATCCTCCACCGTGAAGAGACATACTATGTCGCCAAAGGGGCATTCACTGTCGCCCGCTTGGAGCAGCAGTTCAAGGACAAGGAATGGCTTGAAGGCGTGCCCAAGCTGAAAAGCCTGGAACAAATGTTCAAGGAAAAAGGCGGTTTCGAAATCACCGCCGAGTTGAAGGGCGCCGATCTCGTCGGCTGGACCTACGAGGGCCCATTTGACCACCTCGAAGCCCAATCCAGCCCAGGCGGCTACCCAGACGACATCGCCCGCGTTGCCCTCAACCGCGACTGGACCGATTCCATCCCTGCCAATCAGGCCCACAAGGTCATTGCCTGGCGAGAGGTGGGCGAAACCGAAGGCACAGGCATTGTCCATATCGCCCCCGGTTGCGGGCGGGAAGATCTTGGCCTGGGCCGCGAAAATCGACTGCCACCGGTTGCCCCCCTCGACGAGTTCGGCTGCTTCCTCCAAGGCTTCGGCGAACTGTCAGGCAAAAGCGCCATTGACCCCACGGTTCCAGACACCGTCTTTGCCCACCTCGAGAAAAACGGCAAACTCTTTGCCTGGGAAAAATACCCCCACAAATACCCCCACTGCTGGCGCTGTAAAACCGAGGTCCTCTTCCGCATGGTCGATGGCTGGTACATCTCCATGTCATGGCGGGAAGAAATCATGCGCGTTTGCGATGATGTCCGCTGGATCCCCGAATTTGGCCGACAGCGCGAGCTCGATTGGCTGAAAAACATGGGCGACTGGATGATCTCCAAAAAACGCTATTGGGGTCTGGCCCTACCGGTTTGGGTCGATGAGGAAAGCGGCGATTTCGAGGTCATCGGCAGCCGCGAGGAGCTCAAAGCCCGCGCCGTTGAAGGCTGGGCCGATTTCGACGGCCACACTCCCCACCGCCCCTGGGTTGACCTGATCAAGATTCGCAATCCCCGCACCGGCAACCTCATGAACCGCATTTCCGATGTGGGCAATCCATGGCTCGATGCCGGCGTGGTGCCCTTTTCAACCATGGGCTACTACAAAGATAAAGCAGATTGGGAAAAGTGGTTTCCAGCCGACCTTATCACCGAGTGCTTCCCCGGCCAGTTCCGCAACTGGTTCTATGCCCTGCTGGCAATGGGCACGATGCTCGAGGCCAAGGCACCCTTCAAAACCCTTCTCGGCCATGCTCTGGTGCGCGACCAGACCGGCGACGAGATGCACAAGAGCAAAGGCAACTCCATCCCCTTCGAAGGCGCGGCCGACAATGGCTACGAGATCAAGGGCAAGAACGGCAAGATGGAAAAGCACCCGCCCATGGGGGCCGACCTCGTGCGCTGGATGTTCTGTCGACAAAATCCGTCGCAAAATATCAACTTCGGCCCGCAGATCGCCGAAGATGTCCGCGCCCGTTTCCTGCTGAAACTCTGGAACACCTACGCCTTCCTGTGCAATTACGCCCGCCTCGATGGCTTCGACCCCGCCGCACCCCAAGTGCCCCTGGCCCGCCGCACCGACCTGGACCGGTGGATCATCTCCGACCTGCAAAAATTGGTTCGCCAGGCCGAACACGCCTTCACCAACTACGACATCGCACCCTTCTGCCTGGAGGTCGAACGGTTTGTCGATGACAAACTCAGCAACTGGTATGTTCGCCGCAACCGCCGCCGCTTCTGGAAGGCCGGGGCGGGTGAAGACAAAACCGCCGCCTACCAGACCCTGCACACCGCCATCTCCGTGGTTTGCCGTCTAGTAGCTCCCATCATCCCTTTCATCACCGATCACATGTACCGCAACCTGCACGACCAAGGTGCCGACAGTAGCGTGCATTTGGCCATGTGGCCCTTTGCCGATGAAGGTATGGAAGATGCCGCCCTCTCAGAGGAAATGGAAGCCTTGCTCCGTCTGGTCAGCCTAGGCCTCTCCGCGCGCAACAACTCAAAGATCAAAGTGCGCCAACCCTTGGCCGAAATTGTCATCGCCGCTGGCACCGATGCCGAAGCCCGGGCCGCAGCTCGTTTTGGCGACCAAATCGCCGAAGAACTGAACATCAAGAAGGTTTCGGTGCACCCTTCAAACGCCGGGCCACTGCTCACAGCCGAAATCCGCCTGAACCTGAAAACATGCGGCCAGCGATTGGGCGCCCGATTGAAAGAGGCCCAAACCGCTTTGGCTACACTCGATCCCACCGAGATCGCCGGCAAGTTGCTAGCCGGTGGCACCGTAGAAATTACCACCTCAACAGGCCCCGAAACCCTAACCGCCGCCGATGTGCAAATCACCCACAAGGGGCGCGAGGGTTTTGCCGGCGTGGCCGACAGGGCCACACAGGTTGCCCTCGATACCCGCGTCACCCACGAGCTCGCCTTGGAGGGAATGGCCCGCGACATCATCCGTCAGGTGCAGGACCTGCGCAAAAAATCAGGCCTGGAAATGGAAGACCGCATCCAGCTTCACCTGACCAGCGACAACCCCAAGGTTGCAGAGGCCATTGAGGCCCACAAAACCGCCATTGCCGCCGAAACCCTCACCACCAATTGGAACCCCGGCGGCATGCATGCCACAACCGCCCTGCTCGATGGCGCAAAACTCGAGATCCAGTTGGAAAAGGTCTAGCCGATTGCAACGCCTCTAGCGGAGTCGATCCCCAATGCCCTCGTCCCTTCCTGAAACGGTTTTGCAGTTCGGCTCTGGCCGCTTCTTGCGCGCCTTTGCTGATCTGTTCATCCACCAGGCCAACCAGCAGGGCCAAAAGGTTGGCCGCGTTGTCATCGTCCAATCCACCGCCGGTGATCGCGCCGGGGCCTTGGCCAGCGCCTCGGGCAAATACCATGTGGTTCTCCGTGGCATTCAAAACGGCCAAGTGGTCGATCAAGTTGAGCCATGCGAATCAGTCAGCCGAGCCCTCGCTGCCCAAACCCAGTGGCCGCAGGTGCTGGAACTGGCCCGTTCCCCCCACCTGGCCACGGTGCTGTCCAACACCACCGAAGCAGGCTACGAAACCTTCCCCGATGAAAAACCCGATGACGCTATTCCCCGCTCCTTCCCAGCCAAATTGCTTGCGGTATTGCGTGCCCGTCATGCGGCAGGCCTAAAACCACTGCGTATCATTCCCTGCGAATTGCGCGAGGGAAACGCAGCGCTGTTGCGAAATATCGTCGTTGAATTGGCCCGAAAATTTGGCGATTCAGGTTCACTCATCGAGTACATCCAAAACCAGTGTGCCTGGCACGAAACCTTGGTCGATCGCATCGTCACAGGCACCCCTGCCGAACACCCGCTTCTGGCATCCGACCCCTTGCTGACGGTGTGCGAGCCATACGCTCTCTTCGCCATCCACCGGGCCCAACAGGAACAACCGGGCAAGGAATTCATCCAAAACCCTGCCATCATCTGGACCGATGATGTTTTGCCTTACTTCCTGCGCAAGGTTCGCATCCTCAATGGTGGTCACACCGCCCTGTTGCTACGCGCCTGGCCCCGTGGCTTCAGGCAGGTGGGAGATGCCGTCAAAGATCCAGAAAACCGTGCCTGGCTCGAGCAATTGCTTTTCACCGAAATCGTCCCAGTGCTCGAAGGCCGTTGCGACGACCCGGCCGGCTTCGCCCGCGCTGTCCTTGATCGGTTTGCCAACCCGTTTCTCCAGCACAAACTGGCCGATATCGCCCTGCACCATGCCAGCAAGGTGCAGGTGCGCCTGCTCCCAACACTTGCAGAATACGAACTAAAATTTGGCAAAAAACCACCCCTCCTGTCAGCCCTGCTGGCCGATGGCGGAGCTTTGCCATCAGGCCTAACCGCATAAACCAACCGGGGAAAAATCATGCTTGCCTTCCTGCTGCTTTTGGTTATTCCCCATCAGGATATTTTTGAAAAAGACTCCCTCCGCATACTGGCAGCCAACGGCCAAGGGGGCGAAGGCCCCGCATGGCACCCGCAAAAAGGCATTTTTGCTAGCGGAAAAGGCGGCGTAACGGTTCTCGGCCTCGATGGCAAACCCGGCCTGTTCGCTGAAGATGCCGGTACCAACGGGCTCCTCCTCGATCGGCAGGGAAATCTCCTGGCCTGCCAGCCCGGCAAACGCCGCGTGATACGCTTCGCCGACAATGGCAAAGAAACCGTTCTGGCCGACAATTTCGGCGGCAAAAAATTCAACCAGCCCAACGACCTAACACTCGATTCCAAAAACCGACTCTACTTTTCAGACCCACGCTACGGGCCCCGCGACGACATGCAGCAGCTCGACCCCGATGGAAAAACCATCGAAGGCGTGTACCGAATCGACCCCGATGGAAAAATCTACCGTGTGCTCGGCAGAGAAGTGGAGCGCGCCAACGGCGTGCTGGTGTCGGCCGATGACCGCTACCTGTTTGTCGCCGACAACAACAACGACACCATAGACGGTGCCCGCAAGCTCTGGCGTTTCGAATTGACCACCGAAGGCACCGTTCGACCAGGCACGGCCAAAATGCTAAAAGATTGGTTCACCGGCCGCGGGCCCGATGGCCTGAAGCAGGATGAGAAGGGCCGGCTGTTCGTTGCGGGCGGTCTGAACCGGCCCAACCCGCCGGCGGAACCGGCCAAGGATATCCCCGCCGGCATCTATGTGGTGGACCCCGAAACGGGCAAACAGCTTGATTTCCTGCCCATCCCCACCGACGAGGTGACCAATTGCGCCTTCGCCGGCGGCGACCGGAAGACCCTCCTGATCACCGGGGGTGGGGTGCTGTATTCGGTGCGGGTGAAGGAACCGGGGCGCGTGATTTGGCCGTAGGTGAGAAGGCCTCAGTTTTATTGCCCCGACAGCCCCAGTGCCTTCAGCAGCGGCTCCAAAGCTTTGCGGTCGGCCCCCACCTGCAAGACCATGTCGTTCCCTTTCACTTCCAGTTTGCCTTGCTTGACCGCTAGGTAAATAATGGCAGCTTCCACTGAGACACCGGCTTTTTCCAATGGGCTGTCGTGTGCTTCTAGTTCCTTAAAGGTCTCCAGCATTTCAGCTAAGGGTTTTTCCAAGCCAGCCAGCTCGGTTGTCATTGCAGTTTTGATGGAATCGGCTTGGCGGGGGGCGGTGGCGGCAATGGTCAGTTTGCCTTGAATGCCATCCTTGATGGTTACGCAAACTTGAAAAGACTTGGCTTCCCTCATGGCTGCTTCACCGGAGTCTGCGGGTTCCCCCTCCTCCATTTGCTTTTTCAGATCTCCATCCACAGCTTGCACAACCCAAAGGGATTCCTTGTCGGTGAGTCCTTCCATGCCGTTGAGGAAGCGCCCGCTGGACGGCTTGCCATAGTTGCCCGACAGACAACCCTTCAGCCGTTCCGACTGGTTGGAGACGATAATCTTGCCGTTGCCTTCAAGGCCCAGAAAAATCGGCCCCAGCGGAGAATCCATTTGCAAGATGGTGGTACCTTCACCCTTCAGCTTCCGAACGGGGGCACCCGCGCTTTTTCCGTGGTTTTCCAATGCTTTGGTGATTTTCTTCGGGCTGAATTTACCCTGAAAAACCACCAGCCACAGTTGGGCAGGTTTTTCCCCAGCGGGCCGATCGGGCTGGATAATCTCCAAAGGCATGCACTAGAGGATCGATTCCACATCCCGTTCAATGCGCAACCCGGCGATGTCCAAAAACTCCTGAGCCGGGCCCACAGCGGCCAAGGTAGCCTTAAACAGTTCATCCCAGCCCAAATCTTTCACCAGAGCAGAGGTCAGAATCTGCCGGGGCCGTATCTTTAGGGCGAAGATGGTGTCGGGCGGGATGCAGGGATCAGGCTCTACAGCCCATACCTGGCCGGCTGCACTTCCCAAAACCAGGGCGCAAATCCAATAACAGGTCCACTGGCGCATGTGCTGTTGCCTCTTTATCCGGGGATGGGCATAGGTAATCGAACAGATTGGCCGCAACGGCGCAATCCTAGCGAGGAAATGCTACAGGTAGATCTTCTTCAACTCTTTGACCCATTCTCACATGGGTGTTTACCAGTCGGCACTTGATTTGCAGGTAGGCCAAATCACATTGCTTCAAGGTACTGGGGTGATTTTGTCTTTTTTCTTCATGTATTCAACCACCTTCACCCGGTGGTAAAACCATTCCCGGTTTCCCCGTTTGCCATCCATGGTGCTGGATTTCAGATGAATTTCGCCCCTGCCAATCCACTCGTTCAGGCCGTGCACGGTGTAGATTTTCTTGCCTTCCGCCTCACGGGGGGCCAATGTCAGGGACAAATCGCTGTACCCCGTTTTGTCTTGGCCGGGAATATGCCAATCGACTGCGGTAATCGGCGCGATACGGCCGGCATCGGCCAGCGTGAAGGTGATGGTGGAGCGACCGGTGCCGCAATCGTACACCTCCATGGTGTATTTCAGCTTGAGTTGTTCCTTGGTTTCACCCAACTCAAAACCCAGAGCCCATAGCATAGGGCCGCTGGTAAGCAGCAGACCTAGAACAAAAAACCCTTTGCCTTTTGAATTCAGTCGCATGGATGTGTTCCTGACTGGATGGCCTATTACATTTATTGCCCCGACAGCCCCAGTGCCTTCAGCAGCGGTTCCAATGCCTTGCGGTCGGCCCCCACCCGCAAGGACATATCGTTCCCTTTCACTTCCAGCTTGCCTTGCTTGACCGCGAGGTACGCGATGGCAGCTTCCACTGAGACCCCGGCTTTTTCCAATGGGTTGTCGGATGCTTCTAGGTCCTTTGGGGTCTTCAGCAGTTCAGCTAAGTCTTTTTCCCAACCAGCCAAGCCGGTTGTCATTGCAGTTTTTATGGAATCGGCGTGGCGGGGGGCGGTGGCGGCAATGGTCAGTTTGCCTTGAATGCCATCCTTGATGGTTACGCAAACTTGAAAAGACTTGGCTTCCCTCATGGCTGCTTCACCGGAGTCTGCGGGTTCCCCCTCCTCCATTTGCTTTTTCAGATCTCCATCCACAGCTTGCACAACCCAAAGGGATTCCTTGTCGGTGAGTCCTTCCATGCCGTTGAGGAAGCGTTCGTTGGACGGTTTGTCAAACTTGCCAGCCAGGCAACCCTTCAGCCGTTCCAACTTGTTGGAAACGATGATCTTGCCGTTGCCTTCAAGACCCAGAAAAATCGGCCCCAGCGGAGAATCCATTTGCAAGATGGTGGTACCTTCACCCTTCAGCTTCCGAATGGGGGCACCTGCGCTTTTTCCGTGGTTCTCCAATACCTTGGTTATTTTCTTCGGGCTGAATTTACCCTGCAAAACCAACAGCCACATTTTGGTGGGTTTTTCCCCAGCGATAGGCAATTTTTGCCTTTGAATCCGTTCCCCGGTTTCTGGGTCGATGATCCATTCCTGTACCTCCGGTTCCTCCACCAGCGGCGATGAAGGCATGCACCATAGGATCGATTCCACATCCCGTTCAATGCGCAACCCGGCGATGTCCAAAAACTCCTGAGCCGGGCCCACAGCGGCCAAGGTAGTCTTTAACAGTTCATCCCAGCCCAAATCCTTCACCAGAGCAGAGGTCAGAATCTGCCGGGGCCGTATCTTTAGGGCGAAGATGGTGTCGGGCGGGATGCAGGGATCGGTCTCCACGGCCCGCACTTGCCCGGCCGCAAATCCCAAAACCAAGGCCCATAGCCAACAAACGGTCCACTGGCGCATATGCCGCTGCCTCTTTATCCGGGGATAGGAGGTGATATGCGAACAAAATACCCAATTTGGCGCAATCCCAGTGGGCTTTCTCCAGTCCTGCCAGCGGTCGGTTATTTCCCTGTGGCAAAAACCGCATCCAGTTCCGGCCGCTGGCTTTCCTGGACGGTATTGGCCAGCAAGGTGGCCAGAGGCAGGGTTTTTTCGGCCCATGCTGGGTTGGCCAGTAGCAAGCGAAGGAAATCCAGGCAGATAGAAACAGGCAGCCGCCCCGGAATGGACTTCAATATCTCAGCCATGGTTTCCGCCACCACCATGGCCTCACTGTCCTTGTCCAACTTGGCCAGTGCCATACCCTTCAAGCCGAGATAGTTGAGCAGCTCGGCAATACGGAACTTGGTCATTGGTCCGGGTTGGGGGCGAATGGAATCCATCAGGCTCAGGGTTTTCACAAAGTCACCCACCTGGTGGTAATACATCAATGCCGTCTGGTAGGTGGCCATATCCTCCCGACCTGTCACCTCTCCAGCAAGCCGGTAATAAGTTTCAGCTTCTGTGATCCTTCCGCCAAATTGGCTCAGGCTACCAAGTTCGCACAGGACCACCCCATGCAGCCGCGAGTCGCCCCGTGTCGCCCCAGAGGTGGCCACTTGATGGTGGATCTCCTGCAAATATTGCAGCGCCGCCTCATAGCCAGACTCCTCATAGAGCCGTGGCCATTTTTCAATGAATTCCTGTTCGTTCATGCTGGGTGCCAGAACTGGGTTTAAAAGAATCACACCAATAATCCAAAAGCCCTTCCTGTTGCCAGAAAGGGCTTTTGGATTTTTACAAAAAACGACTCGATTATTAAGAGAAGCGGGTTTTACCGGGCACGGCAACTTCCCATTCGGGCATTTTCATATCCAGGGCCAGCTTGCTGACATCCAGATACACCTTCTGGCTATTGAGCGCCTGCTCCCAGGTAATGCGCTGGCCGCTATAGGCCGCCTCGCGCACCATGATGGCGGTCAGGGTGCTTTCCGCCACATTCTTCAGCTCATTGATCGGGCTGCCGGCGCGGATCGAGGTGATCAGGTCGGTGTGCTCCTGAATGTAGGGGTCAGTCTGCTGGCGGCGCATGGCCGGGGTGACCACCGGTTTGCCGTTGATGGTGGAACTACCCACATGGGAGGTACCCTTCGTGCCTGTGACAAACTCGGTCACCGCGTTGTAGCAGTTGCTAACTTGGCGGGCCTGGCTAATGCAATGACGGCCACCAGGGTACTCCAATTCCGCAGAAAAGAAGTCAAAAATATGGCCGTAATCAGGATTGGTGCGGGTCCGACCGCCCATGGCGTTCACAGCCACTGGGTGCTCGCGAAACGCCCAGTTGAGCACATCCAGATTATGAACATGCTGCTCCACCACATGGTCGCCGCAAATCCAGGTGAAGTTGTACCAGTTCCAGCATTGGTACTCGAGGTCGGTCATCTTCTCGCGACGAGGACGGCTCCACAAAATACCTTGGTTCCAATAGCAGCGCCCGGTGACCAAATCGCCAATCTCACCGTCATGGATACGCTTGATGGTCTCAATGTAGCTCGCTTGGTGCCGACGCTGGGTGCCGGCTGCCACGCCCAATTTCTTTTGGTTGGCTTCGTCAAACGCCTTCATGCAAATGCGAATGCCAGCGCCATCCACCGCCACAGGCTTTTCGGTGAACAGGTTCTTCCCAGCCTTGATCACCGCTTCAATGTGTAACGGGCGAAACCCGGGAGGAGTGGCCAAAATGACATAGTTCACGCCGCTGTTGATCACCTTCTGGTAGGCATCCAATCCCCAGAAAACACGGTCATCGGGCAAGTCGACCTTGTTGCCCAGTTCCTTGATCTTCGGCTCATTGTCAGCCATATTGCGAAGGTTGCGCTGGGCACCTTTAGCCTGGCTTTCGAACATGTCACCAATGGCATGAATCACAACGCCGGGGGCGGCATGCATCACATTGCTCGCCGCACCCGTGCCGCGGCCACCGCAACCGATCAGGCCTACCTTGATCACTTCATCACCTGCGGCATAAGCGCCCGGGGGCAGGGCCGCAAGGATTGCCGCTGCGGAAATGCCCGTGCCAAGGGCGGCTCGGCGGTTCAGCTTGGTTTGCTTGTTCATCATCAATCTCCGGTTGGCGTCGTGGGGAAGAGGACCAAAACCAATCAACCAAAATCACCGTCACAAAAAATAAAATCAAAGGAAACATTTTCCCAAGTTGCTATAGTCGAACCCAAAACCGACTCAGGTTCAAGTGCTTAAGGCCTTTTTGGCCATCATTGGCTTTGCCGTGTCACCTTGCTGCGCAGGTCAACCAGTTCAGGTTGCTCCTTGACCGGGCTCACCACTCTAAAGCCCACAAACTCTGCACTGGTCAGCCACCAAATGCTCTGCGGGCGTTGTGGGTCCAGCTTGATCCAAGTCTTGTCGCTGCCCCTGCGGGCACCGCTGCGCAACATGGCGGCAGGGTCGGCCCACGAGCCACCTCGGGCAACATGGCTAAAACGCCTCTCCGTGGGCAACACCACAGGCCCAACCTGAAGCTTGTCGGCAAGTTTGCTGTAAATGTCTTTTTCATACATGTCCAAACACCACTCGCAAGCGTTGCCATGCATGTCGTGCAGGCCCCATGGGTTCGGCTTTTTCTGGCCAACTTTATGCGCCAGCTCCTCAGAGTTACCAGCAAACCACGCATAATCCCCAAGCTGGGCCGCATCTGCTCCATAGCTATAAGCGCCGCTGGTGCCAGCCCTACAGGCATACTCCCACTCCGCTTCGGTGGGCAAGCGATACCAGCGCCCAGTTTTCCGGCTCAACCACCGGCAATACTCCATCGCGGTGTGATGCGTGATGCAAATCACCGGATTACCCTCACGGCCATGCCCAAAGGTCTCGTCCGAATAAGGCGGGGTTGGCCGGGTGATAGCGTCGCCCTTGCGCGCTTCAGTTTCTTCGGGCCGGGCCTTAGGCTGCCCCTCCACCTTCCAAAACTGGTCGAATTCATCCCAGGTCACTTCGGTTTTGCCAATGTAATAAGGAGCCAGCTCCACTTCATGCTGCGGGCCTTCGTCTTCTTTCCGACCCGCCTCCGATTCAGGCGTTCCCATTTTGAATTTGCCACCCGGGATGGCAATCATGTCAAATGCAACTTCGCTGCCTTCTATCTTTTGGTTGAACTTGCCTGCTTTAGGCGCATCCTCAGCCCGACCCGCCGAGATCAAGGCCGTCACCAAACCCATGGCCGCCAAGGCCATGCAACCCGCCATGCAGCCCCAAGCCATGGAGCCGAATCGTGTTTTGGGAAAACTTCGCATAAGTGAACCTTGCGCTGAGTGGATCTTCCAAGGTTTGCCAGCCATCGCCAGGCTGGGTTTTTCCTCTGACTGGCGTCAGACCTCGGTCTTTGAATACTACCAAAAAGCACACCTAAAAACCAAACCCATCCACCCCGGGTTCAACCAGCCCAATCATCCCCCAGTCTAACTTCCGCTCTTTAGGGCCACATCTTCCCAAACAGCCCATCCCATAAGCCAAAAAGTATTTAGTGCTAGCTATAAATATCTTCAGCCTCTGCGTCAGGCTCCTCATTGCCGGCTAAACTAACAGTGCCCACCAGGATCAAATGGAGCCCTTCCGAACATGCGTCACTGCTTGCCTTTCTTGCTGGCAACCTTTTGGCTGGCAAACGCCTCGGCCCAAACCACGCGCTTCGAACGCCAAAAACCCTGTATGGGCACAACTTTGCGGTTGGTAACCCACTCCGCCATGCCTGAGCAAACTGTGCTCAAAGCGTTCGACCAAGCTTTTGCCCGCGCAGAAGCACTCAACCACATTCTCAGCGACTACATTGCCGATAGCGAACTGATGCGTCTGTGCGCCCGCTCCGGCACCGAAGAAGCCGTAACAGTTGGCCCCGAATTGCTCGAGGTCCTATCTGCTGCCCAAAAAATGTCGCTAAAAACCGAAGGTGCTTTCGATATCACCGTGGGCCCGCTCACCCGCGAATGGCGCCTCGCCCGTAAATCTTTCCGCCTGCCCGATGAAGAAACCTTGGCAGCAGGCCGTGCCCTTGTCGGTTATCAAAAAATCGAACTCTCAGGCCCCAACAAGGTTCGCCTAAAAACCAAAGGCATGCGACTGGACTTGGGCGGTATCGCCAAAGGATACACCGGTGACCAATTGCTCGATCTACTTAAAAAAGCAGGCTTACCACAGTCTTTGGTGGCCTTGGGTGGCGACTTGGTTGCGGGTGACCCTCCACCCGCCAAAATTGCTTGGGAGGTCGACTTGATCAATTTACCAGGGGACAAAGGTGGCACCCGACAGATCCAATTGGCAAATCAAGCCGTCTCCACCTCCGGAGATCTCGAGCAATTCCTCGAAATCAACCATGTCCGCTACAGCCATATCCTGAACCCTAAAACAGGCTTAGGAACGACCGATCGCGCCGCTGCCACCGTCATAGCCAAAAGAGGTATCGATGCCGACAGCCTCACCAAAGCCTGCTGCCTACTGCCTGCGGAAAAGGCTTTGGCCGTTGTGGCCGCCTACCACGCCCAAGCCAGATTGGTCCGGCCCAACCAAAAATCCGATTTCCCAGCCCAAATAATCACCAGCCCCGCTTTCCCACCCTTGGAAAAAATTAAAAATTGAGCTAACAAAAATTATGCCCGGCTATCTACAAATTTTATTTTCCCAAAAAAAACCGCTCTAACAAAATTTTTGTCCCATTTCCTGTCTTGGTCTCGCTTGTAACTTTGGTAGACAACAAATCCAGATGGATTTCAGACGGATTGTTGGGGTTAGCTTGTTAGGGTTGGCCGAATCCCTCCTACCAAAAATCAGGGAACCTCGTCTAGGAACCAATGCCCATGGCTAAAAACGATAAAACCGCAAAATTGGCGGTCCAACTCCTCCCAAACTCTGTCTGGGAAATGGTCAAACCACTCATCCCCAGCCTCCGCCAGAACCCAAAAACCACCATCGGCCGCGCGCCGGTACCCCACCGTGAGGCCTTAAGCGGCATTCTCTATGTGCTCCGCATGGGGGTTTCTTGGGAAGACCTGCCTTTAGACCTGGGCTGGGGCACAGGCATGACCTGCTGGCGTCGGGTGCGCGCACTGCAAAAAGCAAAGGTGTGGTCCAAGGTTGTCAAGGTTCTGGCTGCCAACCTTCCAGATGGTCAAATCATTCCCTTCGATCGCATGTCCGAATTCACGCCCCGCGGCCCTCGGGTCAAGAAGAAAAAGACCCGTTTGGCTCTTTCCGTTGCCGATCGCACCAAAAAGCCAAAAAAGACCACGCGTGTAAAATCCGCCAAGTCCAAAAAATAATTACACCATTTTCCTTGGCATTTGTCCGTTTTTTCAGCGAGACCCGAAATAAAACAGCACCATCCAGATGGTGATCGAGGTGGCCCAAGTCGGCAGGTGGTCCAGGCCAAAAGCCAATGACGCCACCATGCAAGCAGCAACGCTTCCCAAGGCCAAAACCGCCTTCAGGTTTTCCCACCACAAACGCCCCGCGCTTTCCAGCCCACCCCCAAAAAATCGGGCCACAACTGCTGAAGCACCACCCAGCAAAAAGGCCAAAGCCAATCCCAAAACTTGCGCCGACTTGGTTTCGAAAAGTCGGTTCTCTCGCCACATGTGCACGGCTAGCGCCACAAAAGCCAGTATCAGCACCAACCGCATGGTGAAGCGCGGCAACCCTAGCGGCCGGTCCACTGCCAACACGCCTTCCTTTTCCAAACGATCCACCACATCACCGGGCAATCGCACAAATTTCCTCGTCGTGAAATAACCCGCCATCACTATCACCAGGCACTCGCTCCAAAGCACCTCCACCATCTCGTCAGCGGCGGTTGTTACCCCACCCGGGTTTCGGCCTACCAGCACATCAATCACCACCATCCCCAGCACCATCAGGCTCAAAAGCGCCCGTACCGATCCATAAGGCAGCCCCAGCGGGCGAATTTCCGCCGGGTTCGGCTTTGCCATTGGTTTCCCAGGTTCAGGAGTCATCGGTTCGCTTGACATGGCGGTCCATTATTATTTCTGTTGCAAGGCCACTGTCAGGTCTGTTGCAAGTCCACTGTCAGGGGCTGCTCATGCCCACAAATCGCCCGCGGTTTTCCCTTGCCAAGGCCCAGAGAAACGAGCCCAAATCAGGGCTCTCATAAAAAAATCCCACCGTGTGAATCCGCACCGGGCGTGGTAACTCAGGTTTCGTTGCCTGGTTCCACTTGTCTCCCAATTCCTGGCGGATAAAACGCCCCAACAATTCTCCCCGCTGACTCTCCGCCAAGGTCCGTTCCTGCGTGACCGTCAATCCCGGGCCCTGGTTAGGCAAACCGTCCGACAACAAATAAACCGTCTCCAACCCATCTCCTCGCAGCTTGAAGGCCATCTCAAATGCCTGATGCAAATTGGTGCCACCCTTGGGCCTGATTTTCGCCAAGGAAGCAATCACTTCACCCGAACTTTTACCAGCCTCATATTTGCGCCAACCTGTATCGTTAAAAAGCCAGCGTGCCTCTTCAGCAAACAACAACACCTGATAACTCTCCAGCTCAGGCAGGCTGTCCATCAGCCGCCCCAGCACCTTGCCCACCTCGCTCCATTTCTGGTCAGCGGGCGTGTTGGCATCCAATAACTCCATGCTGCCCGAGGCATCCACTACAAAACAAACCTTCTTACCGGTGAGATCAATTCCCTCAAACCGGCTTTCCGCCCGGTTCTTTTGCTTGTTCAATTCCAAAGCATTGGCCTGAAGCTCTTTTTCCAGCGTCACTCGCGCCTTTTCCGCATCCAGCCGCAACCGCGCTTCCTTGGCAAGGGCCCCCTCAAGGTCATCCATCCGCTGTGCCTTCTCGTCCAGGGCCCTGTCAGCCTTGGCGCGTGATGCCATGGTGCTGGCCAAAGCCCTCTCCATCTCCTCCCGACCCTTTTCCGATTTAGCCCGCGCCGTGTCCGCGGTCGCCAGCATTTTTTCAAGCGCCGCCATTTTCCCGGCCGTCAGGGCCATCAATTTCTCGGTTTTTTCCTTGGCTGCCATGCCATCTGCCAGTTCCCTGCCGCGCTTCACGGCATCCTCACGGGCAGCTAACAATTTACCCTCCAAGTCCGACAGCTTGTCCCTCCCTAGCTTGCCGGCTTCCTCAAGCTCGTCTTTTTTCACGCGCAAGGTCGCCAATTCCAAATCCCTTGCAGTCAGCAGGGCCAATCGCGTTTGCAATTCGGCTTTCAGCTCACCCAAACGCTTCGCGTCCGATTCCATCGACACCCGGGCCTGCTCGTTTTTTTTCTCAACCATTTTCAGCGCGCTACGAGTCGACCCAAGATCCTTTTCAAGCAGGTCGCGCGTGTCCCGCTCCTTGCGTAGCCGGTCGTTCAAGGCGAAAAGATCCCCGCCCAGCTTTTCCAGTTCCTTCTGGCGGCTTTCCAGATCCGCCGTCATGGTTTTCGCCTCAGCCTCACGCTTTGACAAAGATTCCCTTGCCTTGCCCAGCTCCTCGGTTCGCTGGCGTTGCTCCTCCGTCAGCCGGGAAAGTTCCTTCCCTTTGGCCTCTAGGTCCTTGTTCAAAAGTGTGCTCTTGTAGTCGTTGAACAACCACAGCAATATCACGCAGCCCAACGAGCAGCAAAGCACATCAACCATGTATAGGCCGAACACATTGGGCAGCTTGTGGCGCAGGCGCATGGTCTCAGCTCCCCGCCTTGCCGGTATATCCTGTTAAATTCAAATCGCTAATATCTTCAAAATAGCCCCGCCGGTTGGCACTGGCCTCCGCCTCTGTTTCGCGCGCGGCTTCGGGCAGACTGACTTGCGCCGGGGTGAAGGGGGCCGATGCCTGCTGCCAAAGCCCTGCCGCCACTTTCCCCTGCCTGGAAGACTGCAGCCACGCCAGTAGCACATCACAACCAACATGGTCCGCCGGTTGCGCCAGCGGTATTCCAAGCTGGCCGCACCAAGCCCTGGCCCACAGATCAACTGCCGGCAACCGCGCGCCCGGGGCCAAAACTACCCCACCCGGCGCACCCAATTCATCCAACCGTAATTTCCACCTCTCCACCTCGCCAGCAAGTTGCGCCACCAGCGAACCACACCAGGCTGCGATGTCATCACCCGATGGTTTCAGCCGGCAATTCCAACCGACCCCACCCAATTCAATCCAGCCAGGGTTGCGGTAGGGAACCTCCTGCGCGGCCATCTCGCCAACCCGCGCAGCCAAAGTGTTGCTAGATTCCGCCAATGCCCTCGGGTCGCGGCGGCAACGCCTGATCACCGCATCAGCCAACCCGGCCTGCACCCGGTTGAACCAGGTTTTTCCACTCAGTTGCCGCAAGGTTTTTCGAATACCCACAACCCCGTGATCTCCCTCCACGCGGATTCCGGTCAGGCTCATTCCATGGTTATCCGCCTCCACAACCAGCCACCATCGTCTTCGCATGGTCGCCCGGTTGCCAGCCAGATCTGGCATGGCCCTGGCAGCCGCCCACCACGCTAGCGCCGAGGGCACCGCAATCTGCACCCGCCAACCGGCTAAATCAGCCGCGCGGGCCGCCTCGGTTGCAGCCGTTTCATCCAGATAGGCCGGATAGCCCATGGCGGTTTCCACCAAGGGGGGCTGCCTGCGTTTGATCGCAAGCAAACTATGACGCAGGGCCTCCGCCGCATCCAGGCTCAGGCTCCCCGCAGAAAAATGACGGTTGGTCCCAAGACCATGCAGAAAATTACCCAACACTAGCTCAGGTTGCGCGCGCGAGGCCTCCAAAGCCTCTTCATCGGTCAATAAACCCCTGCCACCACCAGCCAGCAGCAAAGGCCAGCTCTCTTTGCCAGATGCAGTCAATACAGGCAACACAACCTGACCCGGTGCGGCCCAGCGCACACGAGCTCGGTTGCCATCCAGTTCTAAGGCCGCCTCATGCATGGCTCAGTTTACCAGCGCTAGTTGCGAGTTGATCAAAGGCTCTTGGCTGCCGTGTCCCAAGGCAATCCACCACCTTGGCGAGACGCCCCACCCTCAGCTTCGTAAAGACGCGTCACCAAATACTCCAGGCAATACTGCTGCGAATCCAGTACCACCTCTTCCTGGTCCCGTTGCACTGCCGCCAACAAAAACATCAGCACCACGCTTAAGCCAAGGGCCACCAGCGTGCAGTCAAACGCCACATTCAAATGCCGTGTGGCCTCGCTCAAACGGTCGCCAATCTCGCTCACATCCTGACCCGAAAGGCCACCCAGCGACAGCGCGCTGGCCAGCCCTCGCACCGTTCCCAAAAAACCAATCGCCGGAAGCGCCCAAGCCAGATAATGCACAGTCGCCATCCCCGACACATAACGCCCCAAGTCTGTCTCCGCCTGCGACCGCACCGTCTCACCCACATCACGGCCCGATCGGCTCGCCGCAAACTTGGTCAACGACAATCGCAGCATGTTTCCCAAGATGCTTTGGCCGTGACGCGCCATCCGTTGCTCCGTCCGCCGCAACAGGTCATAGGCATCTTCGGGCAAAATCCGGATTCCCGGCTCCGTAGGTAGCCAGTCCACCCTAAAAGCACTTCGCTGGTGGCGCACATCCAACCAACGGGCCAACAATAAAAACAGCGCCCATACAAACGCCATGTAGCAAACAATCTGCTCGGGGCCCAACAACAGCCGTGAAAGCCGCTCCGGAGTCCACCTGCCGCCTTCGCTCAGGTCATCCATCCCATGGCGACCCAACCAAAGCGGAATGCAAATCGCCCCCACCAGGGCAATGGCAAGAAGAAGAAGGGGCCCGTCCTTGGCACCGGTCTTGGAACTTGAAACCGATGATGACGACACGCTTGGCATTCCCTCGGGGAGGGTGTGAACAAACAATACTTGCCATTGTCCCGGTGCAGAGGAGCAATTGTCAACTGGCTAGGGCTGAACAATCGATAGCATCAGCTGCCACCAGCCGTTTTTTGCCCGATTCAGACGGTTGGGCCGGTCTTACGGCTTGGTATCACTTTCCAAACAAAATAAACCGGTATCCCAAGCCCCACCAAAATCAGGCCCGGCCAAGTATATTCCGGTCGCGCCACTAACAATGTGCACATCATCACCAAACAAAGCAGGCCATACAGTACAGGCACCACCGGGTAAAAAGGCACCCGATAGGGCCGGTGCAGGTCGGGCCGCTTCTTGCGCAAAACAAGCAACCCGGCCACCGTCAACGCATAAAACAAGAGCGACGCAAAAATCACATAGTCCAATAGCTCGCTGTAGGTCCCACTAAACACCAGTACAATTGACCACACCGCCTGCATGATGAGCGAGGCTTGTGGCACACCACGACTGTTCAAGGTGCCAGCCACACTGAAAAACAGACCATCTTTGGCCATGGCATAATAAAGCCGGGCAGTCACCAAGATCATTCCGTTCACGCAACCAAAGGTGCTGACCATAATCCCCACCGCCATCACCACCCGCCCCCAGCCAGGAGAGGCAACTCCCATCACAGCCGTTCCCACCCGGTCATCCTGCGCCTGGCTAATTCCCAACTGCCGAGCCTTGCCCTGATAGATTTCGCCCGTTTTCTCCGGGCTCGCCGTCGCCTGTTTTTTCAGGCTCGCCGCCAAGTCAGCGTCGCCTCGAACCGGAAGCACCGCCAAATAGGCCAAATTGCACAGCAAATACAACCCAATCACCATGCAAGTGCCCAGCACCAGGCTGCGCGGCATGTTCCGCTCCGGGTTTTTCACCTCACCAGCAGTCAGGGTCACATTGGCCCATGCGTCTGCCGAGAACAGCGAACCCACCATCGCCGCCCCGGCCACCAAAATAAATGCCATGGTTGGTGCCAGATCGGTCAACATCATGGTGCGCTTCATGCGGTCGGTTTCAAGCGGCAGTTCCCAAGCCCCGGCAAGGTTCTGCTTCACCACCTCCCAATCAAACGCCACAAACAATCCCATCACAATCACAAGGCCTAGTGCAAATAGCTTGGCCACCGTGAAAATGTTTTGCACCAGCGCGCCCGAGGCAACCCCAAGGCAATTCACAAATGTCAGCAACAAAATCACACCCGTGGCGATCAATTGCCCCGTGGTGATCGTGAAAAATTCCCGCTCAAAAATAGTAACTGGCTCGGGCATCCAAGGTAGTTGCAGCGGTATGTGCACCGCCATGGGCAACTCCAATAGCGTCGCCTCCGCGCCCGCCCCTAGAGCCGGAAACAATACTCCCAAAAACTTGGTGAAAGCCACAGCCACCGCGGCAATCGACCCGCACTGGATCACCGTGAAGGCGCTCCAGCCATATAAGAAGCCCCACAAAGGACTGAATGCTTCCTTTAAAAAAAGATATTGCCCGCCCGCTTTGGGTATGGCACTTGCCAATTCCGCATAACACAAACCGCCCAAAATCGTCATCACCCCGGTGAGCACCCACAAAAGCAGTAGCCACCCAGAACCACCAACATCCCGCGCCATATCAGCCGACACAATAAAAATGCCCGAACCCACCATGTTCCCCGCAACGAGCATAGTCGCGGTGAACAGGCCAATTCGTCGGTGAAAGCCGTTCTCAGTTTTGGGGTTTACGGCTGGGGTGTTTGAACCTGTGGTCACAGTGGGCCATCCTTGCGGGTTTTGCTTTGCAGATACTGATAACCCAAAACAGAGCCCAGCCCCAAAAAGGCCAATGCCCCAATCACAACCAGGCTCCACCAGTCCAGCGTGGGCAACACGATCAAGCTGATCATGATGCCCAAATTAGCCGCCACCACCATGACCGGAAAAAACAGCCCTATCTCCGGTTTCGAACCCACATCACCCGAAGGGCCTTGGCTTCTTTCCATCACTTGCCAACATTGTTTCGCAATTTGCTGTGCCAAACTCCATAACCAAAGTAAATACCGAGGCCTACCATCAACCAAATGATCAACCGGGCCCAGTTCTCCCAACTCAGCGAGAACATCAGCAACAGGCACAGTGAGATACCAATGATGGGAGTCGCTATGCCCAATGGTGCCTTGAACGGTCGCTCCAGATTGGGCTGGGTGATCCGCAGCACCAGCACAGCCGAGCACACTACCACAAAGGCGAACAGCGTGCCGATACTGGTCAGGTCGGCCAAAATATCCAGAGGCAACAGGCTGCCCCCAAGAGCCACTAACACACCTGTCAAAATGGTTGCCCACCACGGAGTCTTGAAGGTGGGGTGAACCTTGGTCAGTGCCTTGGGCAAAAGGCCGTCACGGGCCATCGCCAAAAAGATCCGGGCCTGCCCCAGCATCATCACCAGCAGCACCGAGGTGATGCCTGTAACCGCCCCGATGATGATCAACGCGGTGAACCAAGGCATATTAAGGCGCGCGAAAGCCTCCGCCACAGGGGCATCCTTGTCAATTTGCCCATAGGGCATCATCCCGGTCAAAACACCCGCAACCGCGATGTACAAAACAGTACAAATCACCAGCGAACCAATGATCCCAATCGGCAAGTCTCGCTTGGGATTTTTTGCCTCCTCGGCGTTGGTCGATACCGCATCAAAACCCAAGTAAGCAAAAAAGATCATCGCCGCGCCTGCCAGCATGCCACGGGGCAATCCGTTAGGCCGCAATTCGCCCCACACCACATGGCCAAAAAAGCTCAAGCCCCCAAAACCATAGGGTGCAAAATTCTCCCAGTTCTTCGGGTCCACATAATGGGCCCCAACCCCAATCACCAACAGCACCACGCTCACCTTGATAGCTACCATCAAGGCGTTGAACCCCGCGCTCTCCTTGATACCTTTCACCAGAATGGCCGTGATTACCAAGGCGATCAACGCAGCGGGTAAATCAAGATAAGTGTGAGTGATAACTTCCTGGCCATCCACCTTGTTCAGCTTGTAAATCTCTCGCTCTTGGCCCGACGCATCCTTTTCCTTGACCTTAATGTCGTTGCCTTCCAAGTCTTTCAATTTTTCAACATGCCCAACAATCACCACACCTGTGTTCGGGTGAAGACTGAACGGGGCTTCATGCACCACCCCAGGAACCGCCATCCCCATCATGGCCAACAATTTGCCCAAATATTTCGACCAACCATGTGCCACCGTACAACTGGCCACCGCATATTCCAGCACCAAGTCCCAACCAATCACCCAAGCCATCAGCTCGCCCAAAGTCAGATAGGCATAGGTGTAGGCACTTCCTGCCACCGGTGCCATCGACGCGAATTCCGCATAGCAAAGTGCTGCGAAAATACACGCCAAACCTGCCACCACAAAGGACAACATCAGCGCTGGGCCGGTGATGTCCCGTGCCGCCTGGCCGACCAGCACAAAGATGCCCGTCCCTATAATCGCACCAATTCCAAGGGCCGTCAGCGACCATGGGCCAAGCACCCGTTTCAGTCTCTCACCGCCCTCGCTCTCGGCCATCACATGTTCAAGCGATTTGGTTTTGAAAATCTGGTTCATGGCTTGGCTTTTTCTCCCTGTTTCGTTTCGCTCCCACCCTTTGGGGCAGGCGTGTCCATCACCAATGTCACTGGCCCGTCGTTCACCAACTCAACCTGCATGTCCGCACCAAACATTCCCGTTTGAACCGGCACCCCCAGCGCCACCAGCTCTTCGACAAACTGATCCACCAAGGGCCTTGCCACCTCGGGACGGGCCGCACCCGTGAAACCCGGCCGCCTGCCCCCAGTGCAATCGCCATAAAGCGTGAATTGGCTCACTACCAGCGCCGAACCGCCAATCGCCCTTAGATCTAGGTTCATCTTGCCTGCATCATCTGGGAAAATGCGCAGCTTTGCCACCCTGTCAGCAAGCCAAACGCACTCCTTCAGGCCATCCCCCGTTCCAACACCCAGCAAAATCAGCAAACCGCAGCCAATTTTGCCCACGGTTTCGCCAGCCACTCCCACTTGGGCACGCGACACACGCTGGACCACCGCCCGCATGCTGTTTCCACTCCGAACGGTCCAAGTAGAATCACAACCAATAGGATCACAACTAAAAATCGCCTAACAAAATTCGCCATAAAAATGGCCGAGAGGTCTAGAATAGTGTAAAGAATCTTCAGGTAGTCGTCTCGCAACTTGGCTCACAAAGCCTGAAGCTAACTCTTGCTATCTTTTATTCATGCTTCGCTTCTGGCCACCTCGGCTGGTTGCCCAAATTTTTGAGGATTAGCCACATGGGCATGGAAAACTACTCCCGCTACCAGCAAGGAATCATCAAGGGGTTTTACGACAACAAAGAAACCATGGGCCTCCAGCGCGTGGCCGAGCTGGTGGGTGACCTCTACCTGGCCGAAGGTAAAAAACGACAAAAAATATGGGATCAGATCGTTCCCGCTCTCATCAAGGCCGGCCTGCCAGAAGCACAAGCTAATAACCTTCGCCAGCAAGACCGGGCCGATGTTCTCGCTGAAACTGTCACCCGTCTCGAAGGCAAAGCGCCAGAACCCCAAAACAAACCCAAACCAGGCGGCTAGCATTTAGCCTGCTATCAATCCCAAATCCACATGGCTGGTGACCAGCCGCCCGCATGGCGCTTTCAGGGCCAAGGCGGCCATCCACCCGTTTCCGGGTTCCAAATGCCTCAGGGTCCAACCCACCGCGGCATCCTCGCTTTCGTCAATCCTTATCAGCCTTGCATTCACTTCCGGCCCAAGAGTCACTTCCACCCTGTCCAAACCAAAACCAATGCCCGTGCCCGTGGCCTTCAAAAAAGCCTCCTTCCGGGTCCAAGCATGAAAAAAGGCCTTTAAACGATCCCCATCCGCTTGCAACATTTCCAGATGCGCTACCTCGTTGGGGTGAAAATAGCGCTTAGCCAGCGAAACCTGGTCCGAAACAACCCGCAGCCTCTCAACATCCACACCAACACCAGCGTGCGACGCGATTGCAAGCAATCCCATCCCGTGCGAATGGGCCAGGTTGAAATGCAATTCCTGATGGGTTTGGCTCCCGTCGAGAACCGGTTTGCCATTGCCAACCGACCCAAAACGAACCTCGCTTGCGGGCAATCCAAGAATTTTGCCCATAGCTAGTCGCAATAGGCCCCGCCCGCTGACAAATTCCGCCTGTGCCCGGTTGGACCGAAGCCTTCCCGCCCGTTGCGCCTCCCGGTCATCCAGGAGGGCTTCCAAAGCCGGCAAAAAAGACCCGCCTAAGGTTGAAAACGACCACACCCAAACCTCGTCCCCTTGCGGGCGCTGGGTGGGCAGCATGTCAAGCATTTGCCAGGCGGGGTTCAGACCGGTTTCCATGGTTAGCCAAACATTCCGCCGCGAACGGCTAATGGGAAGGCGTTTTCATGGTGTTCTAAAATGGGGGTACCGAGTTCCGGCCAAATGATGGCCGCCACATCAAACCGGAGGGGAAGGGCTTCAAGCCGGTGCCGCTTGCGAAACCATAGAGCCGTCAGGCTCAGACGACGCTGCTTTTCTTTGTCTACTGTTCTCGCAGCATCATCCGGGTGGCCAGTTTGCTTCGAACGCACTTCCAGCACCACCAAGGTGCGCCCATCCAGGGCCACCAAATCCATCTCGCCCATCGGGCAACTCACATTGCGGGCAACAATACGCCAGCCCTTTTTACGGGCCCACCGCCATGCATACCGTTCAGAACGGTCACCCCACCAGCGCCGCCACCAAGGGCGACGGGTGGGTGTTGCCCCAGCAGTTTCGCCTGGCGATGCCACAAGGCGATTTAGGCCTTCGGCTTGCGCTCGCGCAACCGGGTAGCCTTACCCACGCGGTCGCGCAGGTAATACAGCTTGGCCCGACGAACAACGCCCGTGCGCTTCACTTCAATCTTGCTGATCAGGGGGCTATGCAGCGGGAAAATACGCTCCACACCTTCGCCCTGAACAATGCGACGAACGGTGAAGGCCTCCACAAGGCCGCTTCCGGTCTTGGAGATCACAACCCCGGTGAAAGTTTGGGTGCGCTCTTTTTCGCCTTCCAAAATCCGCAAATGCACATCCAAGGTGTCGCCCACCTGGAAATTTTTGTGCTGGGAATCGCCCTTGGCTTTTTCCCGTGCTGCCTTCGAGGCGGCGGCGGCTTTGTCATCCACCATCTTCATCACTGCGTTCTTCATCGTCCGTCACTCCTTGGTCTTGTTCCCAAACAATGGCTCAAAAATGACTCAACATTTCAGGCTCAGTTTTGCCTGCCCGGTTTCAGGGCGCTTGCGTGGCTTCTCTCCAAAGCCATCTGCTGCCTCCACCGCCTGATCGCCTCATGGTTACCATCCAGCAGCACTTGCGGGGTTTCCATACCGCGAAACACCCTGGGCCGGGTGTAATGCGGATATTCAAGCAGGCCCGGAATACTGTGGGATTCTTCTTCCGCGCTTTTCGGATCACCCAAAAAACCCGGCAATAATCTGGCAACAGAATCGATCAGCACCATGGCTGGGGCCTCGCCCCCGTTGCAGATAAAGTCTCCCACCGATATTTCCAAGGGCCTCAGCCCTTCGCGAACCCGCTCGTCAAACCCCTCGTACCTGCCGCACAACAACACCAGTCGCTCTTCATGCGACAAATCAGCCACCCGAGACTGTGTCAGACGCTCACCCGCTGGGGTCAACATCACCAGCCTGCCCACAGGCAGTTCCGGCTCACTCTGCACAGCCTCAACCGCCTTGTACAGCGGCTCACACATTAGAACCATGCCCGGTCCTCCCCCAAAGGGGCGGTCATCCACGGTTTTGTGCGGGCCCTCTGTCCAGTCGCGCCAGTTCCATAGCCGAATGTCCAAAATCCCTTTGTCGCGCGCTTTACGCACCAAGCTCTCTTCCAGATAACCCTGAAAAATGCCCGGAAACAGGGTCAGTACATCCACGCGCATGCGAAAGACCGCCTGCGGTTAGCTAGCAGGAGCGGCGGTTTTTTGGGCCTCCAACTCCTTGAACTTGGCCATGTGCTTGCCCATAAGAGCGGTCACCTGATCGCTTGCCTTCGCGCCAACGCTCATCCAATACTCAAGCCGCGACGGAATCAGCGTTACCTGACGCTCTGAATCGGGGAAGTGGGGGTCATAGGTGCCCAATTCCTCGATCACACGCCCGTCGCGGGGCTGGCGATGATCAATCGCCACAATCCGGTAATAGTGCCGATGCTTACGGCCCATCTGCTTCATGCGGATACGAACTGCCACAAAATCACCTCGTCTTTCGCCCAGAAAACTGGGCCAACCTGCTGACAGAACCCTAAACCAAAAATAAACAAAACAAATGCCAACTCAAAACACAATCGGCCAGACAACAAGTCCAGCGTGATTAACCAATACAAAACCCCTTACTTTTTCTTCTTCTTGCGCTCCATCGCCCTCTCGCGAGGGCTCTTCCGGTGACCCGTGTCACCTTTGGAACCAATCCGAGCACCCGGCGCAAAGGCACCCATCTTGCCCATACTGGTCATTGCCTTAATCTTCTCAAACATGCTCTGACCGGCAAACATCTTCATCAAACCACGGGCCTGCTCAAATTGGTTGAGCAGTTGCTTCACCTCTTCAGCCTTGGTCCCGCTACCCTTTGCTATCCGAAGCCGGCGATTGTAGTCGATTAGATCAGGGTTGGCCTTCTCGGCCTTCGTCATCGCGTCAATCATCCCCTGAATCCGTCGCAAACTCTGGTCCGGATCCTGCCCGCTCGGAATCACATTCCCCATGCCAGGCATGCTGGCCAACAAATCCTTCGCAGAACCCATCTTCTTCAGCATTTCCATCTGCTTGCGAAAATCATCTAGGCTAAAGGTGCCTTTCTCTAGCTTCTTTTGCTGGCGAAGACGCTCCTCCTCACCAATCTCCGCTTGCACCTTGCTGACTTTTTCAACCAGCGAAAGAATGTCCCCCTGACCCAAAATCCGCTGCGCCAAACCTTCCGGCCGAAATTCCTCCAGCCGGTCCAGCTTTTCGCCCACCCCCAAAAACTTGATCGGCACCTTGGTGACTTCTTTCACCGAAAGTGCCGCGCCACCACGGGCATCGCCATCCATCTTGGTCAGAATCACGCCGTTTAACTCAAGCGCTTCGTTAAAGGCCTTGGCACTGTTGACCGCATCTTGTCCCGTCAGGGCATCGCACACAAAATAAGCATGGTCAGGCTGGACAACCCGATCAATTTGACGCAACTCTTCCATGGGCATCTCTGCCACATGCAACCGGCCCGCTGTGTCAAGAATCACCAAATCACGCATCAATTCCTTAGCGCGCTTGATCCCGTTCTTGCACACCTCAACCGCATTCGGGCCACCGGTTCGGTTGCCACGCTCATCATAAGTTCCAGGCTCAATATGAACCGGCACATTCAGCTGCTCACCCAGTATCCTCAGCTGCTCCATCGCAGCAGGACGCTGAAGGTCAGCACCCACCAAAAGCGGCTTACGCCCCTTGTTCAATGCCGTCAGCGCTAACTTCGCCGCCGTCGTCGTCTTACCTTGGCCCTGCAAACCGCAAAGCATGATCACCCCAGGACGATCCTTGCCAGGCTTAGGCAAAGAAGCATCCACAGGACCCATCAATACGACCAACTCGTCGTACAAAATCTTCAGTATTTGCTCGCCCGGATCCAAGGTGCGAAGCACCTCCTGACCCACGGCTTTTTTAGTCACCCGCTCAAGAAAATCCTGCGCGACCTGATGGTTCACATCAGCGTCCAACAGCGCTATACGAACGTCCTCAAGCGCCTCGCGGATATTGGCCTCGGTCAGTCGACCTCGGCCCCGCAGGCGCTTGATAGCGTCGCCCAGTGTTCGTTGCAGGCTCTCGAACATGAATCCACTAAATAATTCAAACCTCGGCACGCCTTCCCACTCCGGGAATTCGGACCAAGACTTCCACTTAGTTATCCTACCTGCCACCTTGCAGGGGCGCAACTGCATCGGACTGCACACAACAATCAGAATTCCACCTAAACCACCGGAACAACCCGGTTTCCTGTCGCACGCTCCCACCTGCTACCCGAACATCTAAACCTTCATACACTTGAAAATAGGCTGCAAGAGACCCTTGCCCAAAATCTCTCTGCTGCTCCATCATTCAAACTAAATTTTTGTTTATATATTTATTTTTTATTACTAGTGAAAGGTTGCGATATCTATTATTATGCAAACCTTCACATTCTTGGGTACTGGCACATCGGCTGGCGTGCCCATGCTGGGCTGTTCTTGCCATGTCTGTACCTCTAGTAACCAAAAAAACCAACGCTATCGCTGTGCTGTTTTACTACGCCTTGCCGGTGGCAACATTCTCATCGATACCCCACCCGAACTTCGCCTCCAACTGCTCCGGGCCGCAACCCCCGCAATTCACGCGGTCCTTATCACCCATTATCATGCCGACCACATACATGGCCTCGACGACCTTCGACCCATCCCATTCCTCATCGGCGAGCCCGTTCCTTTATTCTGCAATAGCGAGACCGAAATCCGCATCCGAACATCCTTCAGCTACGCTTTTGGCCCAGGGGCCGAGTCGGTTCGTCAGGGCTTTGTTCCCAAATTAACCATCCGACGCATCGAAGAGCGCCCCTTTGAGGTGCTAGGCGAGACCATCACCCCTATTCCGTTGGAACATGCCCACTTCAATGTCTATGGCTTCCGTGTGGGAAATGTGGCTTACTGCACCGATGTAAAAACCATTCCCCGCTCATCTTGGCGGCTGTTGGAGGATCTCGATGTGCTGGTGCTGGGCTGTCTTAGGCGAAAATCCCACCCCGCGCACCTCAGCCTCGATGAGGCGCTCGAGGTGATCGATCGGGTCCGCCCCAAAAAAACATTCCTCACACATATCTCCCACGATTTGGACCACGATGAGCTCTGCCGGGAACTGCCACCCGATATCGCTCCCGCCTACGATGGCCTTTCATTCGAGATCACCTGAAATAATTTCTACCCCATCAAGCGTGAATTCCATGCAACCCATGCCACCACCCCAATTGCTTGAAGAGCTGACACGCCACGGGCAAGATCACTTACTCGCCAACTGGGACACACTGAACAACTCCGACCGCCACAATCTGGTCGAGTCCCTGTCGCGGTTTAATTTCCTCGAACTGAAATCGCTTTATGCCAAAAGGTTCGAGCCGGTAAAGCTGCCCGACCTTTCCACCGCCGAGGCTCCCCCACTTCAAATCGACCAGCCCGATGTCGCACTCGAGGCTTTGGGCTCGGTCGCATTGCAGCGTGCCCGTGTCGCCGTGGTTTTGGTCGCCGGCGGACAGGGTAGCCGACTGGGTAGCGACCTTCCTAAAGGCTGCTACCCCATCACTCCTATCACAGGCAAGTCCCTCTACCAGGTGCATGCCGAAAAGCTGCTGGCTTTGGGCCGCCGTCATGGGGTCACTCCTCCCCTCTTCATCATGACCAGCCCCGCCACCGAGGCCCCCACCCGTGATTTCTTCGCCCTCCACAATAATTTCGGACTAGATCAGGAGAAAACTATTTATTTCCAGCAAGGCACCATGCCTGCTGTCGACCTCAACACAGGCAAAGTGTTGCTGGAAGCCCCCGGAAAGCCCTTCCTGGCCCCAGATGGCCATGGCGGTTGCCTGGCGGCCCTCGAAAGCCAGGGGCACCTGGGCTGGATGCAAGAACGCGGCATTCGCAGCGTTTTCTATTTCCAAGTCGACAACCCACTCGTCAAAATCGCTGACCCAACTTTTCTGGGGGCCCACCTGCGGGCCGAATCACAGGCCTCCAGCAAAGTAGTCCCCAAGCGCTCCCCGGCCGAAAAAGTAGGCGTCTTTGTTTCCCTGCATGGCCGCTGCCATTTGGTCGAGTATTCCGACCTTCCCACCGAAATGGCCGCCCAACGCCTGCAGGATGGATCTCTCAGATTCGCCGCCGGCAGCCCGGCCATCCATTTCTTCTCCGTTGATTTCCTCCGCCGGGTCGCCTCGGGTTCAGGCGATAGCGGCCTCCCCTTCCACATCGCCCGCAAAAAAGTACCCCACTTCGATCCCACCACCGGCAACCCCGTCAGCCCCGCCAGCGAAAACGCACTCAAGTTCGAGCGCTTCATCTTCGACGCACTCCCCCAAGCCGATCGCTGGCTACTCGTCGGCATCACCCACGAGGCAGAATTTGCCCCGCTAAAAAATGCCGACGGTGCCGATAGCCCCCTCACTGTCTGCCAAGCCCAGTCCCGCTTGGCCGCAAACTGGCTTGCATCCCGCGGTATTCGTATTCAGCGCGACGACCACGGCATTCCAACTGTGCCGGTAGAAATCAGCCCCTTGGTGGCGCTGGGGCCCGATGACCTAAAACGCCTGCAATTGCCCGAGCCCGCCCTAGGCAAACCCTATCTGCTCGATGATCTTGATAATTTGTGATTTATTAGAGTCTTTTTTTAAGTACTACAAGGAGGTTAACGATGGCAGACAGCAATCCCCTGGCGGGAAACAAGATTTTTGGCCTCATCATGGCTGGTGGCGGCGGCACACGCTTTTGGCCACGCAGTCGCCAAAAACTCCCAAAACAGTTCCTCAACCTACAGGGCCAAGGTTCTCTCCTGCAACAAACCGCTCATAGGCTTGAAGGCCTGATTTCACCCGGCAATCTGCTGGTCATCACCGCACAGGACCATGTCGGCCGCACCCTCGAACAATTGCCCGAATTGAGCCCAGACCAGGTTGTCGGCGAACCCACAGGCCGCGACACCGCACCCTGTGTCGGCCTCGCCGCTGCCCTTGTCCATCGCCTGGATCCCGAGGCCATTCTCATCACATGCCCGGCCGACCATGTCATTGAGCCGGCCGCAACTTTTCGCAAAGCTCTCCATGCAGCCTGCCTCATGGTCGAGGAACACCCAAACGCCTTTGTCACCCTGGGCATACCACCCACATTCCCCTCCACAGGCTACGGCTACATCCACCGCGGCGAGGCAATGCCAGCACGCTTGGGCGTCGAGGCCTCCAAAGTTCGCGCCTTCCGCGAAAAACCTCCCGCCGAGGTTGCCAAAGAATATGTGCAAACCGGCGAATACTATTGGAATGCCGGCATCTTCGTCTGGAAAGCCAAAACGGTTTTGCAGGCCTTGGCCACCCACTGCCCCAATCTCCTCGAGGGGGTCAACGAGATCGCCTCCGCCTGGAATACCCCTGTCCGCCAATCGGTACTCGAACGCGTCTTCCCCAAGCTCGACAAAGTCAGTGTCGATTACGCCCTGCTCGAAAAACATTCCGATGTTCTGGTTCTCCGCGCACCCTTCAACTGGGATGATGTCGGCAGTTGGCTGGCGCTTGAGCGCTTGCACCCCCAAGATGCTGAAGGAAATACCGTGCAGGGCCGCCACTTGGGTATCCGCACCAAAAATTGTGTTATCTCAGCCCATCCAGACACCCTGGTCACCACGCTGGGCGTGGAAGACCTGCTCATTGTTCAAGACGGCGAATGTCTCCTCGTGGCACGCAAGCACGAGGAAAGCAATGTGAAGCAAATTGTTGAAGAGTTGAAGGCTCGCAGTTTGGGCAACCACCTTTGAGCCAGCAAGCGCCCCCAAACGCTCCTCCCCCACCTCCGCCGGGCAAGGTCCTGGCGGTCGACCCGGGGGAGAGGCGTATTGGCTTCGCAATTTCCGATCCCGAACGCAAATTCTCCTTCCCCCTCACCCAAATCGAGCGCACCACGCCTGAGCGCGATGCCATTCGGGTGATCGAACTAGTCAAGGAGGAAAGAGTCGTTCTACTGGTCGTGGGCCTGCCACTCCTTGGGCGGGGCGAGGAGGGGGCCAGCGCCGACCGTGCTCGTGCCCTGGGGACTTGGCTTGCTCAGGTCACCGGCCTGCCTATCGTCTATTGTGATGAGTCCTATTCCACACGCCTTGCTGAAAAAAAGCTTTGGGCTGCCGGCCTCAGTCACGCACAGCGCAAGGCCCGACGCGATGCCGTCGCCGCCCAAGGAATCCTCGAAACATGGATAGAGTCTGGTTGCCCCGAGGGCAGGCCAGATTCAGCCGGGCCCTGATTCCTGCCATGCCTCAAAAAAACGCCTCGCTTCAACTTTCCCAAATCCCTGTTTTCACAAGGGTTTTACCGGCCATCGGCCCACGGTAAAAATAAGTTTCCACCAGCCCGTCCACCCCTTCCAAATCTATCTTTTCACGGGTGTATAGGGTTGGAACCCCCTCATGTTGGTCCAGCCTTGCCAAAGTCTCCTGACTCACCGAGTACAGCTCTCCCTGCACAGTTTTCAGGCCCGCCAGCCGGACCAATCCGGGGTATTCGCCACAATTCAATAGAAAATAGCCCGGAGATGTGCTGGCATTTCCCAGAAATTCCGCATCTTCCAGTAAAGAGTTTGCACTAAACCCTTTTTTCAAAGTCCCATAAACAAACAGGCGAAAAAAGCTCATGCGATGGTTTCCATAACGGTGGGACGGCTGCCAAAAAGGTGATAGAAGTCTGGCTCGGAGATCTGCCTGAATCGGACCCGGTCGCCCGGGCGCAGGGCAAACCAGCCTGACTCTCCCTCTGTCAAATCCGCCAAGATGCAAGGTGTGCGACCAATCAGTCTCCAGCCACCCGGCACCTCGGCCGGATAAATACCGGTTTGCCTGCCAGTGATCCCAACGCTGCCGGCCGGCACCCGTGTCCGTGGAGATGGAAGCCGGTCCAACCCACTCATGCCGTCAGTCAGCCAACCCATATAGGGAAATCCTGGCACAAAGCCGATAGCAAAAACAGTATATTCAGCCCCTGCATGCATTCTGGCTAGGCTCGCGCCATCCGTATGAAGCGCCTTTGCCGCTTCCTCCAAATCCGGCCCAAGGCTGTAGCAGCAAGGAATTTCAATCAAACGGCCCGCGCTTGCGCCATTGCTTGGGGCTATCAAACCCAGTCGCTCCTCCAGTTCCAGCCTCGATTGGTTAGTCAGGCACGCAAATACCGCTACCGTTCGGTAAGACGCCACTATTTCCCATTTCGCAGGCAGCTTTTCCCGCGCCGCTAGCGACCACGCCAAGGCGGCTTCCTCGTCGCAAAAACGCGCGAGCAGCCCCTGGTCACCCAGAGGCTCAATCGATTGCCAAAACGGCCCTGTCAACGCCCCACCAAACACTGAAATCTTTCCCACTGTGCGTCCCAATGGGCGGTGTTCCGCGGTTCATAGGTGTGCACCTCAAACGACCTGCGTACCACCTCGCGGGCATCGGCTAGTGTCTTCACCGAGCCAACACCCATCGCTTGTGTGAGCAAATTGCCTATCGCCGTGGCCTCCACCGGCCCTGCCACCACCGGAATGCCACATGCGTCCGCCGTGAACTGGCACAGCAGTCGGTTTTGGCAACCTCCACCAACAACATGCAGCACCTCGGCCTTATGTCCCGAAACCTTTTCCAGCGTCCCCAGCACCATCCGGTATTTCAGGGCCAGGCTTTCCATCGCGCACCGCACCACCGGTCCGGGCCCTTCAGGGATATGCTGCCCGGTTCTTGAACAAAAGCCCGCAAAGGCCTTGGGCATGTGGGCCGGCAAAAGGAAGTCAACACAATCGGGATCCACCAAAGAGTAAAAAGGCTCCGCTTCAGCCGCCAAACGGACCAGCTCCTCGTAACCCAATTCACGCCCCTCACGCTCCCAGGCGCGTCGGCATTCCTGAATCAGCCACAAACCCATGATGTTTTTCAGCAGCCGAATGGTTCCATTCACCCCGCCCTCATTGGTGACATTCGCCGCAAAGGCCGCCTCATCGGTGCGGGGAGCAGCCAACTCCATCCCCAACAACGACCAAGTACCCGAGCTCAGATACGCCCAATTGCCACTTGCACACCGATTCCGGTCCACTGGCACCGCAGCCACTGCTGCTGCGGTGTCGTGCGTCGCCGGAACCGTCACCGAACATTCCCCAACCCCGGTTTCTTTACGCACAACCTCAGCCAGCTTCCCAATCACGGTGCCAGGCAAGGTCACAGCCCCGGTAATTCCCGTGGGTAGCCCCAGCTTGCCCAGCAATTCGTTGTCAAAGCTGCGGGTATCAGGCCGAATCATCTGGCTCGTGCTGGCATCGGTGTACTCGTTCACCGCTTCGCCGCAAAGCAGGTAATGAAACAAATCAGGCATGAAAAGCATGCGGTCGGCCGCATCCAGCAGCGGCGACTTGTCGCGTTTCAGGGCCGCAAGCTGAAACAGGCTGTTGAATCGCATGAACTGAATTCCGGTTCGCGAATACAGCTCCCGCTTGGGAACTATCTGAAAAACCGATTCCATGATCGATTCGGTGTGGGGGTCCCGGTAATGCCGCGGATTGCCCAAAAGTCCGCCATCCTTGCCCAAAAAGGCAAAGTCCACACCCCATGTGTCCACCCCAACGGAAGTGATTTGACCAAGTTTCTGGCCAGCCAGCCGTAGCCCATTCAAAATTTCGCGGTGAAGGTCCAGCAAGTCCCAGTACAAACGGTCCAGCAACCTCACAGGTCGGTTGGGAAACCGATGAATAACCTCAATTCCAAGGGTGTTGCCATCAAAAGATCCCGCTATCAACCGCCCACTTTCAGCGCCCAAGTCAACTGCGACCAAATTTTGGCAAGCGGCTTTAGATTCCATTGCTAATCCAGTGCTATCAAAGGTTGCCAAGGCTCAAATCTGCACAGTCAGGTTTGCAGGGCCGGATAGCCTGAAATTACACGGTTTCCATCGGATTGGCCACACCTCAGGCAATCATTTGCCGTAGAATACAAACAGAGACTACTTTCCCTTTGTGGGGCCTCCTCCAGATACAATGGCCTAGGTAATTCACTGGCCGGGAAAGCGGGGAAAACCATGCACTCCCGACATCTCAATGCACCTGCCTGTGATCCAAAGCCACACACTGGGCTTCCTCACAATAAATTGCTAGTACTTTTTGACGGCTATTGCCCATTCTGTCAGGCCTCAATCCGTATTCTGAAATCTTTTGATTGGTTTGGCTGGCTCGAATGTCGTTCCTTCCGCGAACCTGAAAATATTCCCCCACTCACTCCTCCCCTTTGCCCAGATGCCATGGAAGCTGAAATGCACGCTGTTTCCCACTGCGGCAAAACGGTTCGCAAAGGGTTTGCCGCCTTCCGTATGATTGCTTGGCGCTTACCCCTGCTGGCACCTACCACCCCACTTCTATATCTCCCCGGAATGGGTTGGATTGGCCAAAAAGCCTATTTATGGGTGGCCCGAAACCGCTTCAACCTCATACCCTGCAAAGATGGAGTCTGCGCTTTACCGGCCACCAAAACCGGTTCTGCTGAAAAGTCAGGTTGATTCAACCTGATACTCTTCCAAAATTGGGCTGTTTTGATTCAAATTTTCTACCGGGAGGCGAGATGGTTCGCAAAAGTGTTGGATCGTTGCGAGAAGGTGACCAACTTGAAGAGGTCTACCAGGCCCGCGACAAACAATTGCGAGCCAATCGCCATGGAAATCTATACCTCCAGATCGATCTCGCAGACCGCACAGGCGTGATCAATTGCCGCATGTGGAATGCTGGCCAATCGGTCTTTTCCGGTTTTGATGATGGCGACCTCGTCAAAATTCGTGGCCGCGTGCAAGCCCATCAAGGCTCTTTGCAGGTCATCGCCACCTGTGTCGAAAAATCCTCGCCCGAGGGTCACGATCCCAACGAGTTCCAAGCTGCACCCGATTACGATGCCGACAAACTTTTGCTCCGTGCCAATGAGCTGGTGCGCGGTATCGCCAACTTCCCCCTGCGTGCCCTGGGTGAAACCATCCTGCTCGACCAATCCGCAGTTGCCGGCTTCCGCGAGACCCCCGCAGGTGTTTCCGCCCACCACGCTTACCCCGGCGGTTTGCTCGAACATGTCGTCTGCATGATGGAACTGGCCGACCGCATCTGCCCGCTCTACCCCGGGGTGGACCGCGATTTGGTCCTCATCGGTTGCCTCACCCACGATATAGGCAAGGTTCGCGAGCTCTCCAGCACCAAAGGCCTCAGTTACACAGACGAAGGCCAGCTGCTCGGCCACCTGGCCTTGGGCCAAGAAATGCTCACCGGCTTCATCGCCCAGTCTGAAAAACTGATGGGCCAGCCTTTTCCGACTGACTTGCGCCTGCGTGTGATGCATATGCTCCTCAGCCATCACGGCTCGCTCGAATTTGGCAGCCCCCGGGTACCCATGACTCCCGAGGCCATCGCCCTGCACCAAATCGACTTACTCGACTCACGCATGAACATGACCCTGCGTCACATGCGCGAGGATCGTGCCGGTGGCCCGTGGACACCCCTCCACTCCACCCTGCAGCGACGCCTGTACCGCGGGGCATTACAGGGATCCTAGCGACAGTCCCTATTCGGCATCCCCCGGAGGTTGCACCCATGAAAGATCCCATGGATGACAATGAGGCGAAATCCGGGTCCTCCGGCTCCCCTCCCGACAAGGGCACACTCGAGGCCAGCCTCCTCGATCTCCTTTCCTCCAGCGGGTACAAACCCGCCAGGCCCCGGATTCTTGCCAAGAACCTGAGCCTGAATGAGGGCGGCTACCAGGTTCTCAGGCAGGTCCTGCGCAGCCTCGAACAGGCTGGACGGGTCGCCCAAGGCCCCAACAAAGGCTACGAGTTGGCCGCCCCGGATACAAAAGCCGGCTTTCCCGCCGTCTACGCCAAAGATGAACGCGGCCGTGAAATTGTCCGCCTAGGCCAACCAGACAACCGGGTTTTACGGGTCAAAAGTGGCGAATCCATGGGCGCCAGGCCCGGCGACGAGGTCCTCGTACGCATCGTGCGCGCCCGTGTCCCAACAGACCGTGGGCCACGCACCATCGAGACCGCCAAGGTCGTCGGCATGGCCCGCCGCCAACAAACCAAGTTCGTGGGTACTGTCTACCTCAGGGATGGCGATCCCAGGGTTCGCCTCGATGGTGCCATGTTCTCCCACAGTGTCCGCGTGGGAGACCTTACCGCAAAAGGTGCCAAACCAGGCGACATGGTGGTGGTGGAAATTATCCACCTGCCCGGGCCAGATGATTCCCACGGCACCGGCGTTATCCTTGAAGTCCTCGGCGGTCGCGGCGAATTGGGAGTCGATTTGCTGGCGGTCATCCGCTCGCATGATTTGCCCGTCGAATTCCCCCCCGCTGCTATGGAAGAGGCCCATCGCATTGCCCAAGCCTTCAACGACCAAACTCCCTACCTGCTCGGCCGCGAAGATTTCACCACCGACCAAACCGTGACTATTGACCCCGCGGATGCCAAAGATTTTGACGATGCGGTCTTGGTCCGTCGCGACGAAAAAGGCCACTGGCTACTCAAAGTGCACATCGCCGATGTGGGAGCCTTAGTGCCCCCCGGGGGGCCCCTCGACCGCGAAGCCCGCAACCGCGCCACCAGTGTCTATTTGCCGGGCAAAGTCATACCCATGTTTCCCGAGGCTATCAGCAACGCCGTTGCCAGCCTCCAAGAAGGGCAAGTGCGCCTGGTCCAAACCGTTCTTCTCGACCTCGACCCGGAAGGCCGCGTCACCCGCCGCCGGTTTGTTTCAGGGGCAATCAAAGTCGCCAAGCGTTTGGCTTACGAGCAGGCCCAAACCCTCATCGACCAAAAAGAACCCGGCACCGATGCCTTTGACGAAAGCCTGCGCCTGCACCTCCAAGCCATGCGCGACCTTGCCGAAATCCTCCACAAACGCCGCCGGCGCCGCGGCTCCCTCGAACTGCAAATGCCCGAGGCAAGACTCGATTTCGACGAAGAAAACAAAGTTAGTGGTGCCCACTGGCGCACGCATCTGGTGGCGCACTCGGTGATCGAGGAGTTCATGCTGGCCGCCAACGAGGCGGTCGCCGAGGAGTTGGAAACCAGCCGTATCCCGTTTATCCACCGCGCACATCCCGATCCCGACCCCTTCAAGTTGCGCGGCTTTGGCCGCTTTGTGAGCCGGGTTGGTTTCGAGTTGGAACACCCTGAAGACCGTTTCGAGGTTGGCCGCCTGCTCGAACGCACCAAGGGCAAGCCCGAGGGACGCGCCATTCACTTTGCACTCTTGCGAAGCATGAAAAAGGCCATTTACACCACCGATGCCGTCGGCCACTATGCCCTCGCAGCCCGCTATTACTGCCACTTCACCTCACCCATCCGCCGCTACCCAGACCTGGTGGTACACCGCCAATTGACCCGCTGGCACAAAGAGGGCAGGGCCGGAGCAGACCTGGTCGAACTGGAAACCTTGGCCGAGCACTGCAGCTTCTGCGAGCGCCGGGCCGAAGCCTCCGAGCGGGAACTGGTCAAGCGCCGCATCTTAGCCTACTTGGCAGATCGAATTGGTGAGGAATACGACGCCATTATCACCGGCGTCGCCGATTACGGCATCTTCGCGCAGGGAACCACCATGCCATTCGAGGGCAGGGTGCATATCAGTGGTCTAGGCGAGGATTGGTTCTCCCTCGACGAAGACGGCCACGAATTGACCGGCCGCCGCGGCAAACGCTTCCGACTGGGTGACCCGCTCAAGGTCACCATCATGCGAGTCGACCAAGAGCGCCTGCATCTCGATTTGAAGCTGGTTTCCCGCGAAAACCGCGAGCAAGAATCTCCAAATCCAAAAGGCCCAAAGCCTCGCTATCCAATTAAAACCAAGCGACCGAAGGGCAAGGCCAGCAAGAAAAAAGACCGTGGCGGTCGCTAAACTTTCACCCCCAAGACCACTTAATCCAAGGGCTCCAAACTCAACCGCCTGATTAACAACTCCGCACCTTCAGACTGAAACTGAATCTTCCCTTTTTGAACCTTCAACCCACTGGCCTTGGTCATGGGTTTGCCGTTCAGGGTAACTCTCAGCGTGCCACCCTTGGCCACTACCTCCATGGTGTTGAACTGCCCGGCAGGTTTTTCAACTTCCTTAGGAGATTGAAAACCCAAAGTGTTGGTCCAATTCGGATCCTTGTCACCCCAAAGCAATCGCTCCGCCGGGCCGAAGGTGTGGTTCGGGGCCCCCTCCTTGAAATACCACCCCTTCTTGCCAGAGGCCGGTCGCTCCTCAGCGGCAGATTCGAAGTTGTATTCCGTCGATTTGCCCAAAATCGATAGGTCGCTCGTGCCACCTTCAATCATGTTCACTTGCAAGCCATACATCCAGCTATCGCTATGCGCCCCATCTTTGCCCGTGCAATGCAACACCAACCCCGAATCACGGGCAGACTTCTCCCGGGGCGGCCATACCTTGCCACCCCAGCCATATTCCATCGTCAGCTTGTAATTGCCATATTCCTTCTCGGTGGCAATTGCGCCCCACTCTTCGCCTGAAATCCGCATCAGGCCTTCCTTCACCGAAAAAACCTCTTTGGGGTCGGCCCCCTTACCTCTCCCCTTCAAATAGCTGTACCACCCATTCAGGTTCTGGCCGTTAAACAACTCAATAAAGCCCGGCTTTTGGGCCACTACTTGCCCAATCAACAGCATCCACGAGGCAGTGGCCAAAATAGCAAGTCCAGACACCGCCAATGCAAGCCGACGCATCCAACACTCTCCGCTTTCTGGCCGTTTGATTCAGGTGGGAAAAGTAACCTTGGAATAGCAAAACCCCACCTAAAAAGGGGCCCACTGCTTGCCAAAGATCTTCTCCCCTAAAATAGCAGAGCAGGCCCCAAAATTGCCTAGGTGATACCTCAACTTCAGCTTTTCTCACAATTTCCCACACGGAATTTGGGAAAGACGCAGAAAATAGGCCCGAACAAATCGATGTTGCTGGCCTTCGCTTCACCCAATTACCCATCTTCGCAGCTGGATATGGCCTGATTTCCAAGCTCAGAAGCGTTAGAATGATCTGAATTGGCTGCACTCGCGCGCACTTGGGGAGTTGGTTCCTTGTCCACCGCCCGTCCTCTCCCAAATGAGTCCTCCGGCTTGGAACCGGTTCCGCACACCAACGGGCAGGATGAAATCCGCCCCGTTGAGCATGTCCACGGCAGCCCCCACCTGGCTCCCACCGGCCGCGCCATCATGCCCCCCAACAGACTTGGGGGCAGGGTCAAGAACAAAATACTTTCCCTCATCGGTAGCCCTTGGGACCGCCGGCTGGCGAAAGCTGCACTACAAATCCCGCATATCCGCCACTGGGAAAAAGAGTTCGACTCACTCAACGATGTCGAGGTCACCCGCAAGTGCCTGGAGTTCAAAGGCAGAGTCCGCGGCGGGGAATCACTCTGGAAAATTCTGCCCGAACAATATGGCCTCGTCTGCGTCGCTGCCAAACGCACTCTTGGCCTCCGGCCATTCGATGTGCAACTGGCTGCGGGAACCGTCATGTTTGGCGGGGCACTCGCCGAGGTCGCAACGGGTGAGGGAAAAACCCTCATCGCTTCACTGCCAGGCTGCTTGCACGGTCTTTCCGGCAAAGGGGTCCATGTCGCCACCGTTAACGACTACCTTGCCAAGCGCGATAAGGAGTGGCTCGATCCGCTTTTCAAATTGCTGGGCCTCAGTGTCGGTGTTCTCCAACAGCAAATGCCCGAGCCAGAACGAAAAGCCGCCTACCGCATGGACATCACCTACGGTACCGCAAGCGAGTTCGGTTTTGATTTTCTGCGCGACCGTCTGAAGGGTGCCGGAGATAGCCAACAGGGCGGCGGCCAACCGTTTTGGGCCGCTTGGGCAAGGAGCGGCAGCGGCAATTCCAAAAGCATGGACGACCCACGCGTTCAGCGCGGCCATCACTTCGCCTTGGTCGACGAGGCTGATAATATCTTCATCGACGAGGCCCGTACCCCGCTGATCATTTCGGGTGAAACCCGCCCAGCCACACCCGACGAATGCGTCGTTTATCACTGGGCCGATGGACTGGCTCGCCAAATGCAATACCAACAGCATTTCTCCTTCAATCCCCAAAAGCAAAAGCTCGAATTGAACGAGGCGGGCAGGCAATTGGTCCGCTATTCCAAACCCCCAAGGGGCGAACATTCCGAGGCCATGGACAAGCTCCACGATTCCATCGAGCAAGCCCTCCAGGCTCACTACCGCTTCCAGCGCGACCAGCATTACATGATCGAGAAGGAAAAGGTCGTCATCATCGATGAAAGCACCGGCCGCCGCATGCCCGACCGCAACTGGCGCGACGGCCTCCACCAGGCGGTTGAGGCCAAAGAGCGGGTAACCATCAACAAACAGGCCGACCACGCCGCCCAAATTACTTTCCAGAGCTTTTTCAGGCTATATACCCATCTCGCAGGCATGTCCGGCACAGCCGTGCAAAATCGCCTCGAAATCAGGCGTGTTTACAAACTCTGGGTCGTCTGCGTTCCCACGAATAGACCCATCAAACGCAACCAAATGACCGACCTCGTCTTCCCCAACGAAGAATCCAAGTTCCGCGAAGTCTCCCGCATGGTCAAAAAACTTCGCGACAATGGCCGCTCGGTCCTCATCGGCACACGCACGGTCGACAAAAGCGAAAGGCTCAGCGAGATCATGTCGCTCGATGGCATCGAGCACCGGGTCCTCAATGCCCGCCAACACGAGCGCGAAGCAGACATCGTCTCCGAAGCCGGCCAAGCCGGCCGCGTCACCATCGCCACCAACATGGCCGGCCGCGGTACCGACATCAAACCCGATGCTTCCGTCACCGCAGCAGGCGGCCTCCATGTCATCGGCACCGAAAGGCACGAGTCCTTGCGTATCGATCGCCAGCTCGCCGGCCGTGCCGGCCGCCAGGGTGATCCAGGAAGCGCTCAGTTCATGGTTTGTCTCGAAGACAACCTGCTCGAAGGCCTAGGCCACTCCCAATACCGTGCCATCAGTGAAAAAGGCCGCAGGGCAGGCACCGTTGGCTGGTCTTCTTACTGGCAAAAATACCTCAGCCTCTTTCGACGGGCCCAAAGCCTGGTCGAAGCAAGGCACTTCAAAAGCCGCGTCGATTTGCTCGTCCACGAGCGCCAGCGCCAAGAAATCCTCAAGGATATCGGCGCCGACCCCTATGTCGACTAGGCATAGGCATGGGCAAAATTAGCCAAACTTGCACAAACCGAGTCAAATCGCCCGGGTTTGCTATTTTAAATGCAACAGCAACATAATTCGTTCGAATTCAATTGGAGTTCCACAATCATGGCTTCAGATCTGCGTACCGACCTGCTCATTGACGGCAAATGGGTTCGGGCCGACAGCGGCAAAACTGTCGCCGTGGAAAACCCCGCTACCGAGGAAACTATCGCTCAGGTCGCCTTCGCTGGCAGGTCTGAAACTAAACGCGCACTCGAGGCTGCCGCCACAGCAATGCCCGCCTGGCGCAAGGCACTTCCCTACGAGCGCGCCAAAGTCCTCAAAAAAACCGCCGAACTCATGCGCGAACGCGCCGACCAAATCGCTCGCACCATGACCATGGAGCAGGGCAAGCCTCTGGCCGAGGCCAAAGGTGAGGTTCTGCACTCGGCAGATACCTTCGAATGGTTTGCCGAGGAAGGCAAACGGGCCTATGGCCAAGTCATCCCCCACGGCCAGCCCGGCCGCCGACATATTACTGTCAAGCACCCGGTGGGCGTCGTTGGTGCCATCAGCCCGTGGAATTTCCCAATCACACTGCAATCGCGCAAAATCGCTCCCGCTCTGGCAGCAGGTTGCACCATTGTCAGCCGCCCGGCAACCCAAACCCCACTCTGCCTCATCCAAGTGTTTGAATGTTTGGTCGATGCCGGCCTGCCCGCTGGCGTGGCCAACCTGGTAATCGGCCCAGGCCGCGAAATGGCCCAAGAGTTTCTCGAAAACTCCATCTGCCGCAAAATCTCCTTCACCGGCTCCACAGAGGTCGGCAAAGAACTCATGATCGGTGCCGCCAATCAGGTAAAGCGCCTCAGCCTCGAGCTCGGTGGCCACGCCCCGTTCATCGTTTTCCCCGATGCTGACCCCGAAGCCGGCGCCAAAGTCGCGGTAATGGGCAAGTTCCGCAACAACGGCCAGGTTTGCATCTCGCCAAGCAGGTTCTTTGTGCATGAAAAAGTGCGCAAAAATTTCACCGAAGCCGCCGTCGAATTCACCAAGGCACTCAAACAAGGCAACGGTCTCGAAGCCGGCATCGAGGTCGGCCCCATGTTCGAGGGCAAAGCCCTCGAACAGACCAGCCGCCTTGTCAACGATGCCACCGGCAAAGGTGCCCGCCTGCTCACAGGCGGCAAGCGCAGCAGCTCGTTCGACAAAGGTTACTTCTTCGAGCCAACTGTCCTCGACGGCCTCACCCCCGCCTGCGCCCTCCTCACCGAGGAGCCATTCGCCCCCATCATGCCGATCATTGGCTTCGACCAGATTGACCAAGTCATCGAACAGGCAAACTCCACCAAATATGGGCTGGCGGCCTATGTCTTCACCAACGACCTCTCCACTGCATTCCGCATGGGAGACGGCCTCGAGGCAGGCATCATCGGCATCAACGACCCAGTTCCCGCCACACCCCAATGCCCCTTCGGTGGCATGAAAGAAAGTGGCTTGGGTCGCGAACTAGGACACGAGGGCCTAGAGGCCTACCTCGAGACCAAATACCTCGCCTTCCGCATCAACGAGTGATCTCCAACATGCGCGTCATACTTTTTGATATCGATGGCACCCTGCTCTCCTCCTCCCATGCCGGCAAGGCTGCCTTGGAAAAAGCCATGGTCGACCTTCATGGAGTCCCCGATTCCATGGCCGGCATTTCCTTGGCTGGCCGGACCGACAGGTCCATTGTCCGCGACCTCACACGCGCCCATCGTGTCGGTGAAGGCCGCCCCACCGAAGACGCCATCCTCGAAGGGTATTTGTCGTATCTCCCTGAGCAACTACTGCACAAGCAACAAGCAGGACAGGCCTCGCTCCTACCCGGAATCGTGCCAATACTCGACGCCTTGGCAGAAACCCCTGGCGTGGCCGTGGGCTTGCTCACAGGCAACATCCGCCGGGGTGCCGCTCTAAAACTCAGCTTTTTTGGTATCAACGACCGTTTTTCCTTCGGCGGTTTCGGCGACTACCATTTCGATCGGGACGAGGTGGCCCGTGAGGCCTGGGGTGAGGTGGTTGGGCGATTTGGGTCAGATCTGCAACCCGATCAAGTTTTGGTCATTGGCGATACCCCACTCGATGTTCAATGCGCCCGCGCCATAGGCGCCCGGGTTCTCGCGGTTGCCACCGGAGTTCACACCCTTCAGCAGCTGGCCCAGTGCCAGCCCGATTACTGCCTCCCAGACCTGGCTAACCACAGCAGGGTCATCGAGGCATGCCTCGGGCGCTAACTTTCCCTAAAATAATCCGGCTTTTTTGTTTTCCTGTTAAACCCTTCCAGGGTTTTGTTAATTTTCTCTGAGAATTTGCGCCAAAGCATACTATTACGCATCTATCTTGTTACGATCTTGTAGAAGTTGAATAGGTTGTGGGAACCAGTAGTTTGGCTCCCAGCCGATTCACCTCCGCAAGGTCTGCAAGTTAATAAGGGGAGCCAAAATGCTTCGTTTAGCCGTTCTGGGCGTTGCCCTTCTGGGTCTGGTGGTTGGTGGCATCATCGCCGGCGAGTATAAGGGCAAGATCAAAAGCATCGACACCGATGCCAAAAAGGTCACCCTCGAAACCAAGGATGGCGACAAAACTTTTAAATACACAGGCGAAAGCAAAATCGTCGGTGGTAAGGGCGATATGACCTTCGACAAAATGGCCGAGTACATGGCCAAAGCCAAAGAAAAGAGCAAAGACGCTCCTGAAGGTGGCAAAGGCAAGGGCGGTCGCGGCGGTCTAGGTGTGACTGTCACTACCGAAGGCGAAGGCGACAAAGAAACCGTCACCGAAGTCAAAATGGCCGCAAGAGCCAAGAAGAAAGATTCCAACTAATAAAACCTTGGGCACCAAAAAGTGCCCAACAAGGCACATGCCTACACCCCCCGGTTCCAAAACGAGCCGGGGGGTTTTTCTTGTCAATGGCACACACCCCCGGAGAACCGTTCCATGCTTCGATTGCTGATGGCCGCAGTGGCGGCAATTTACCTGACAGCTGGGGCTAACGCCCAAGATTGGGCCAAGACTGCCTTAGAAAAGTCTCCCCGCCATGGCGAATGGGTCGAGCTCAAACACAACGACCGCAAGCTAAAAGCCTTTGTCGTGTTTCCCGAAGTGAGCAAGAAAGCCACCACCGTTCTGGTTATTCACGAGATTTTTGGTCTTAGTGACTGGGTTCGCCTCATGGCCGACGATCTGGCGGCTGCCGGCTACATCGCCATCGCCCCAGACCTCCTCAGCGGCACCGCCCCAGGCGGCGGCGGAACCGACGAGTTCAAAAGTGGTGACGCCGTCCGCAAGGCCATCATGACTCTGCCCCCAGACCAAATCACTGCCGATCTCAAGGCCAGCCTAGAACATGTCGCAACCCTCCCTGCCTCCAATGGCAAAGTGGCTGTGGCTGGCTTCTGCTGGGGTGGAACCCAAGCGTTCCGTTTCGCCGCCAACAGCGAAAAACTGAAAGCCAGTTTCCCCTTCTACGGCAGCGCCCCCACCGATCTAAAAGTTCTCGAGCGCATCCAGTGCCCCGTCCACGGCTTTTACGGTGGCAACGACAACCGCATCAACTCCACCCTGGACAAAACCTCCGAGCAAATGAAGGCCGCCGGAAAGAAGTTTGAACCAGTCCTCTACGACCAAGCAGGCCATGGTTTCATGCGGGCAGGCCAAGCTCCAGATGCCTCCGAACCCAATAAAAAGGGCCGAAAGGATGCAATCGACCGCCTCACCAAACTGTTGGAAGGCCTGTAAAAACCAACCAAAACCCCAAAACAAAGGCCCCATGGCCACACCATGGGGCTTTTCCGTTTGCCGGGCCAATAATTCTCGCCCTTGGCCCCCTGCTTTTCACTATTATGAGAGAATCAGCGAACTCCCAACCCGGTGACCACCCGGATCCTCCGGAGCCCTGTTTCTACATGTCCACCGCTCCACTGTCCCAAACGCAGATCCCGCACTCAGATACCCGCACCAAGGCTATCTCAGCCGATGCCCACCTTCTGCTCAATCAAGCCGTTCAGCGAGTTAATTCTGTTTATTTGGGTAAACCCGAAATCGTACGTTTGGCCTTTGTCTGCATGCTGGCAGAGGGGCATCTGCTTCTCGAAGATGTGCCCGGCACTGGCAAGACTCTCCTGGCCCATGCCCTCGCCAGGGTGGTCGGCGGAACTTTCAACCGCATCCAATTCACGCCAGACCTTTTGCCTTCCGACCTGCTGGGAACTAGTGTATTAGTTGAGGGATCGAGCGACTTTGTCTTCAAGCCAGGACCTATCTTTGCCCAATTTATACTCGCCGATGAGATTAACCGGGCAAGCCCCAGAACCCAGTCCTCACTTTTAGAAGCCATGGCCGATCGCCAAGTCTCCATCGATGGCAAAACTCACCCACTCGGCCAAACCTTTTGCGTACTAGCCACGCAAAACCCGACCGAGTTTGAAGGCACCTACCCCTTGCCCGAAAGCCAACTCGACCGGTTTCTTATCCGCCTGCACATGGGTTATCCCAACCGCGAGGCCGAACGCGCCATCTTGGAAGGCCATCGCACGGGTGACCCTATCGATGGTTTGGAGCCTGTTCTCAGCACAGACATTCTTACCTGCCTCCAAGCCGAAACCCGCGCCGTAAGGTTCGACAAGGCTCTGGCCGATTACCTGCTCGACGCTGTCGAGGCAACCCGGCGCCACCCCGAGGTGCGTGTGGGCGCCAGCACCCGCGCAGCGCTGGCCCTCTACCGCGCCGCACAAGCCAGTGCCCTTTTGGAAAATCGCCGTTTTGTCATCCCCGATGACATCAAGCGTTTGGCCGGGCCTGTGCTCTCCCACCGCCTGCTCCTGCGCCATGCTCATGGTCACGAGCATGGCATGCAAGCCGAAGCCCTGCTGGCCAGAATAATGGAAAAAGTCGTGGTTCCAGCTTGACTACCTGCAGCTAATGGAAGCATACAAGACAACTAGAGGAGTATAATTTGCTGGCGCGCTGGCCGGAACGGGCGGGAGTGGTGTGGCTTGTGGTGGCCCTGTTCCTTATGGTGCTGGGCTTGGCCAAAGGCATTCAACCCTTGCTATTGCTGTCAGCTATTCTTATCGGCGCTTTTATTGTCAACCTGATACTGGCAAGCATGCCTCTGGTCCGCCTCAAGGCACAAGCAACAGAAGATAGCGACCTGGTCGCCGGTGAGCCAGGCTTGGTTGTGTTTCAAGTTTGGTCCAACAATCCCAGCACCTCAGATATCCAGTTCCACCTCCAAGGGTTCAACGAGTGGGTCGGCCTCCCAAGTCGCCTCACCACAGGACAACCCTGCAACCTGCGCCTCGAGGCCTACCCAAAACGACGCGGCTGGATGGAACTGCCACCTCTGGTGGCTTCCACTGCATATCCTTTCGGCTTGGTGCGCTCAGCCGCTAACCTCTGCGCAGGCCAGCGCGCCTTGGTCGTGCCGCCCGCGGCAAATGTGCAATCTTCAGGGCTGCTCCGCTACCTGGAACGGCGTCAGGCCCGGCAAGAACTCGAAACCCGCGCCAACCGGGTTCGGCCTTCCAGCATGGGCGAATTCCACGGCCTCAGGCCCTGGCGCGCCGGCGATTCCCAACGCCTCATTCACTGGCGAACTTCCGCCCGCCTAGGACAGCCCATGGTTCGTGAACATGAGGCACCAGGCCGTCAGGCACTCCTCCTGCTGGTCGACCCAGGGCTTTCCACCAACAAACTAACCCAAGACGATCGCGATTCTTTTGAGCGCCTGCTCCGCCTGGCCGCCGGAATCATCCGGGTCTGGCTTAGGGGCGCTGACCGCTGGCTGGGCATGGCCGTGGCTGGCGACAAACCAGGTTTTTTCCAGGCCCAAGGCGGTGCGGGCGAGGGTGAAAGAGCCATGCTCCGGGCCCTGGCCGTTTGCGAGCCATCACCAGTAGTTCCCAAATGGCCCGAGCCACCCATGAACCTCCCGGCCAATTTGCTCACCCTCCGCTTGCACCGCCTCGACTCGGTGCAACCATCCGGCAAGTGGGGCCTCATGTCCAGGCGGGATCTCCCTGCCGACAAAGTTGACCAGTTACCTTGGTTTGAAGATGTCGACTGCACCTTCCCCAATAAGGCAGTCTCCCCATGAACAACGAAAGACAATCTTTGGCTTGGCTGCACCTTGCAATCCTTTCCGCCGTTGCGGTCTTGCTGGTCGCCTCACGCGATTTTATCGAATGGTACTGGTTGGTAGCTCTCGGCCTGGTGGTTGCCGGGGGATTATGGTGGCAGCAAACCACCGCCGGCAACCGCCCCCTGGGCGAATGGCCCGGCAATCTGCTCGGTGGACTGGTCGCCGTTTTTGGTGGCCTTTGGTCCATCAACCAAGCTGGCGAGTTACAGGGGCTCCCCCGTCCGGTTGCCCTCATCCCATATCTCGGCCTACTCGTTCCACTCCTAATGCTCATCAAGCTGCTCAAACGCCAAATTCCGCGCGATTACTGGGTGCTCCAGGGCATGGGCATTGTGATGGTGGCCATCGGCTGCATTTTGGGCCTCGAGCGCTGGGAGTGGGCCACCCTTCCATTATACGCCTTTTTCGCCCTTGGTAGTCTTCGCTACAGGCCGGGCCAATCCACATGGGACGCACGCGGGCTCGGTCTGGCCACTCCAGGCCGACCGGTACTGGCCACCCTGACACTCGCCTCTGCCATCTTCTTCCTCGTCCCCAGGCCCGATGTACCCCTATGGAACCCCTCGGCTCACTTCGGCCACAACAGTCGGTCCGCCACAGGGGCCAGCAATGAGGTCGATCTCACCAGCACAGGCACACTCGACCTCGATTCCGAAGTGGCCTTTGAAGTCGATGCCCGCCAAGCATCCGGTGCAACCGGAACCCTCAGCGCCGATTCCCGATTCCGACAAATTGAATTGGAGCTTTATCGCATGGGCCGCTGGCGCGGCACTGCCGAATCCACTGCGGGCCGTGGTGTTCCCATGGCCAGTTCCCAACTACCCAGTCTGGGGGTCAACCAGATGCTCCTCACCTTTCACCTGTTTTCAAAAGACATCACCACGCCCGTGGTACTCGACCAGCAAACCTTGTTCCTGCCGGTTCCTTTGCGCCGTCAGGGCAGGCTCGATGCCATAATTCGCTCGGATAACACCTACCAGCAAATCGTCAACCGGGGCCAATCCCCCGAACGCATGCCCGTCCAAGATGAAGTAACCCGCGCAATACGCCGTGAAGACTTGCTGGGTTGCCCAGGGGAGCTCCGGGAATGGTCGCGCGAAATACTCCTAAAACTGGCCGATGATCAAACCGGCCAACAGCCCCAAGTTGGCCCCATGAAAATCAGGCCCGGCAGACCCGGAGGGAGGTTGCCCCTGGACTTGATGGGTGGCCCTGCTGGTTTGCCCCCCTCGGTACCGCTTCCAGTGGTGGCCCATGAAGAAGCCGCCAGACGCCTCTGCGATTACCTATCCCTATCCGGTGAATACTCTTACTCCCTCGACCGAAAACGCTCAGACCTCACCATCGACCCAGGCATCGACTTTCTGGTCAATGTCCGCGAAGGCCATTGCGAACGATTCGCTTCAGGCCTTGCACTCAGTCTCAGAAGCCTGGGCATCCCCGCCCGCATGGTCAAAGGTTTCAGGGGTTTGGAAGAAAAAGAAGAAGGGCTTTATGTGGTCCGAAACTACCACGCACATAGCTGGGTCGAGGCCTTGGTGCCCCGCAGGGATCCCGGGCTGTCAGCCAACAACCCGCGCGGCATGGCTTGGGAATGGTTGATACTCGACCCCACACCCCCAACAGCCGACCCAGAGCTGCTTGCACAAGGCACAGTTGCCGCCGCTGCCGCCCGCTGGGTGGGCCTTCTACCCTTCATGGAGCTTCTTGATCGCTACTTCAAGGCTAGCCTCATCGACACCCTGTATGGCCTTCCACCACTAGCTTGGATTCTTCTGGCCATGCTGCTGGTCTTGCTCGCTGCATTGGTTGTCTGGGCAGATTGGCGCTCCCGCAAGTTGCGCGCCTACCGCGTTTGGCCCCAGTGGCTTCGCGTCGTCAAAAAACTGGGGATCGTCGCTGAAAAAGGTGCCACTCCCCGCGAATTGGCCAAACTCGCTGCGGATAAATTGCCAAAAGGTGAACAAGCTTTGCGCCAGGCTTTGATCTCAGCCGCCGAGTTCGGCTACCGCCTGCGCTTTGGCGGGGTCGACCCTACAACACCCGAAAGTTTCCAACAGGCCGACCACCTTCTCGACATGGCGCGCATGGCCCGTATGTTAAAACAATAAAAATATAATTAACATCTTCTCTATGCCGACTGTTCCCCTGCATACAACATGCCGCCTTCAACTCCATTTTGGCTGACACCCTGAACTGGTTATCAACCCTTCAGGCCCGTCAATGGCCCACCGCTGCAGTAGCTCGCATTGCCAAAGGTTTTCACCTCATCGCCAAACCCATGGGCAAGCGCTATTAACAAGCGGTTGTGGGGTACCTTCTTGTATTTCAAGGCACGCCCCATCTTCCAATCGAGGCCTCCACCCATCAAAACAAAGGGAATGTCGTCAAGGGTGTGGCTGCTTCCTTTGCCAAGTTCGTTGGTCCACACAATCTGGGTGTTGTCCAGCATGGTGCCCGGTCCGCCGGGCTCAGGGGTATCCTTCAAACGCTTCAAAAGGTAAGCGATCTGGCCCGAAAACCAGTTGTTGATTTTCACCAGCTTGTCCATGGCTGTGGTGTTGCTGTCCGGCTCGTGGGAAAGCTCGTGGTGGCCCTCCGTGATCCCCAACCATCGCATGCGGGCCATGCCAACGCTGTTTGTGTACTGGAAAGTGAACACCCGCGCAAAATCGGCCAGCATGCTGGCTACCATCAAGTCCATTTGCATCTTGGAAAGTTTGGGCATCTGGTCATTATCCACCCGTACGCCCGGCTCCAACTGCGGCATTGGGTGGCCCACTTTTTTACTCTCTTGGGCCTGCTGGTCCTTGATCTCTTTCTCCATCTCCCGCACAAGCTCCGCATGCTCCTCAAGCAGCCTGCGGTCTTCAGTCCCAAGTTTATTGGTCAGGGTTTTCAGGTCTTTCGCAACACCATCCAGCACACTGACTACCGCTGCGCGGTCTTTCCCTTGCCCATAAAGCTTGTTAAACATCTGATAAGGGCTGTCAACAGGAGCCACAGGCTTGTTGGCACCGGTGTAAACCATGCGCGTCCAAGTATCCGCACGCTCAGGCACCATCACGCCAAATTCCAAAGACCCAAAACGCGTGCGCGTGGCCGCATTCCCCTGCAGGTGGTTCTTGATCTCTTGGTCAATCGAATGCCCCTTGGCCCAGCCAGCCGGCGTGTCCGAACCGCCTTGCACATTCCCAGGGAACAATTCAACACCCGTCAATAAGCAACCCATCCCTCGCATGTGCGCATCACCATCTCCGCGCACCTTGTCACAAACTCCGTGCAGTGTCAGCAACTGATCTTTAAATGGGGTCAATGGGTCGAGACAGGCCTTCAGTTTGTCTAACGGCCCCTCGGCATCGGGCCAGAAGTCCTTGGGCACAATCCCATTGGGTGTGAATATCACCACCAAACGTCGCTTGCGCTGGACCGCCCCTCCGCCATCCACCGCCCGGGACACACCCGGCAGGTTGGTCACAAATGGTAATAAAGCTGCCCCCACCCCAAGGCGAGCCATCAATTCGCGACGGTTGTAGGCCGGGCTGGAATGAGTCATGGTGCTTTTCCTTTTTCAACGGGCCCTTTTACAGCCACATCGCGATTCACTGCCGCGGTGCGCAAGGCGATGGTTATAGCCAGTTTGCGAATATCAAATTGGTCTGCCTGAAAAACCGCACGCAGGTCATCGGGCACAGTTTTGCCAAATGCCCGTTCCGGTTGCTGCACCAAATGGTGGAACAGATGTTTGATAAAAGCATCATGCGCTTCCGGGCTTTGTCCCAAAAAGTTCGAAAGTTCTTTGGGCCCACTAAAAGTGTGCGTTTTGCCATCACGGGCCAAATAGTCACCTGCGGTGGTTATCGGCTTGCCACGGTCGGTTGCCCTGGGTCGCCCCACAGCGTCATAGCCTTCCAGGGCAAAACCTAGCGGGTTCACAATCGCATGGCAGCTTGTGCATGCCGACGGTTGCGTTTGCAATAGCACCCGTTCACGGGTGGTGAGCGAAGGGTGCAAATCTGGAGCGATCGGCGCCACTGCCTCCGGCGGCTTCATGCCAACTCCCAACAAGGATTTGGCTATAAAAACTCCACGGTGAATAGGCGAAGTCTCTTCGTTATAGGCCAAATGTGCAAGCAGGTAAGGGTGTGTCAAAATACCGCCGCGCTGGCCTGAATTTAGAAAAGCTGCATGAAAACCGCTAGGTGCGGGAAGCGCCGTACCATAAAAGGCCGCCATGCGATCATCGACAAGTACCGTCTCTTCGCTAAACAGTTGCCGAAAATCTGCTTTCGGGCCAAATACCACCTTCTGCACCTGCAATTCTAAAGATTCGCGCAGGCTATTCACCAAGCCTGCATCAAATCCCGGAAATCTCTTCAAATCCTTGCTCAAATCAGCCCCTTGGTCCAACTTGAGCCAATGCCGAAAAAATCCCATCAATTTGGCTTGGCCCTTGGGGTCTGCAAGCATGCGCTCCGCCTGCTTGCGAATTTGCTCCTCGGTCTTCAGCCTGTTTTCAGCGCAAGCCTTAGCCAAATCTTGGTCTGGAATGGAATCCCACAGCGTCCATGCCAACCGCTCGGCCACCGCACTCTGGCTCTCTGCTTTGCCGACCCCCTGGTAAAGAAAAGCGGGCGATTGCAGGGTTGCCAACACAACCCTTTGCACACCTGTTTGAGCATCGGCTTGCAAACCAAAGACCGTATCAATCAAAAACTTTTCCTCGACAGCCTCCAATGGCCTGCGCCACGCCCGCTCAGCAAACTGCTTACAAAAATTCCCCAGTTTCTTCTTCCTGTCACCGGCATCGGCTTTCGTACCAGCAAGGTCATCCGCATGCTCGCCCACCCAGGTGGCAGCCTCCAAAGTTGCTTGTGTTACCGATTGGTACCAACCCTTGCTAATCGACGAACCTCGCTCCCAGCCAAGGCTGCGGTCATCGGGTGGAAAAGGGGTCGAAATAACCAGTTGTTCCGGTGATCCATGAATCGATAAACATCGGTCCGGCACAATTTGGCGCGTTCCCTTGGGCGGAATCCACTCCAAATGAAGCATGGCTGGAGCAGCCGGCTTGGCTTTTTGCTCCTTCTTGTTGGAATCGTCAACGCCTTGCTTGGCTTTGCTCATTTCCAGCCGAATAGGATAAATCCGGCCACCAACCAAAAACAGGCTGCCGGTGTATTCGGTATCGCTTCCAGACTTGACCCAAGCATCAATCAAAGGGGTACGGGTGTCGTTCACAAAAAGACGAGTCGCATGCTCGGTCCGAACTATGAACTGGTATTCACCGGTAACCGTCGGCCGAATGGATCCCCTGTGCCTCACCCCAAATTGTTTCGCGTCAATTCCAATGCCCGGTGGTTCGGTGCCCCAATCAAAATCAATCACAGGATCAACCCGCTCCAATACCAGATCTTCCTTCCGGTAATTGCGGCTTTTGAAATATTCGCCCTTCAATCCCCGTTCAGTGCTCCAACCCACATTCCCTTTAAATCCGGCAACGATATCCGCCACTGCATTGCGAAACTGTGGCACCGTCAAACGCACCAAATCAATGCGCGGCGGCGCATTCTTTTCCCGCGCCGATGCCGAATAATAGGCATCAAAAACATAGGCAGAGACCGCTTTGGCCTCCTCACCCGAAAGCGTCCCGGGCTGCCCTTCGGGCATTGTTTCCTGAATCAGACGGGTTAGTTGTGCAACCGATCGTTCGCCTGCAAGCGGCTGAGGGTGGCTTTTGGTTCCGTCACCCTGCTTGCCATGGCAACTAGCACATTGCTTCGCATAGATTGCCTGACCTGAAATGCCAGATTCTTGGCCCAAGCTCACGCCACAGCTCAACTGCTCTGCGGCCACTGCTAAAATCAAAAATGAAATTCCCGGGCGCATCGTTCTCCAACCCTCAACTGGGGATGGTTATTTTGGCAAAAGGCATACAGCTCCGGCACTCTATTTTACCACTGAAAATGCAGCCACGCCAAGCCATTCCACTAGCACCAAATACAGAATAGGGCTGGCATTGCACCAAAAATCCAAACCATCCAAAAATGCGACTGTCGACTTTGAATTGCGATTGGTTCTGATGAATTTCGAAGGAGACCCAATGCTTCCATACCCAGGTCTGGAAAAAGTGATCTCAGGCGCCCAAACCGGAGCTGATCGTGCCGGCCTTTTGGCTGCAGAACAATTGGGTATCGCCACAGGCGGCATCATGCCCAAAGGTTTTTTAGCCTCCGATGGCAAGCAACCACTTTTTGCCGCGCGCTTTGGCATCGAGGAGCATAAAAGTCCTCTCTACCCGCCTCGCACCCGAGATAACATCCGAGCCGCCTGCGCCACCCTCTGCCTAGAGGGCCAGTGCGAATCAAAAGGCGTGGTCCTCACGCGCAACCTGGCCATCAAGGCCAACAAACCGTTGCTTCGCATCCAATTCCAAACCGGGCCAGCAGGCGAACTAACCCCATCTTGCTTGCCCGATCAGGTCCAAGCTTGGATCCGCCAACTGCAAATCAGGGTGCTCAACATTGCCGGCAATGAGGAATCCAAGGCCCCAGGTTTGCAGCTGGCTGCTTGGGCCTTCTTGTTCGAAGTCCTCAAGCCTTGGGCTCCCACCAAGAGCCCAAGCCAGTCTCATTCCTGCGGCAACTCGCCCGAGGCAGATGCTGCCAAGGCCGGCACCTGACCTTTGATCAATTTTCCTTGGCTGGGCAATATTTGCTCAGCGGCAATCGTGTCATCCTCGGTCATAAGGAGCATAAACCCATTACGAAGCTTTTCGCACCGGCTATTCGCAACGTCACGCTCCCGCTCCAGCTTCGCAACCTTGACCTGAAGCAGGTCCCGCTCCTGCGTGACCGTATTCAAGCGTGCCACCTGCTCCTCTAGCACCGTGATCCGCTCCCGGGCTTGATCCCTAGCTTCAGCTACTACCTGAAAATCCGATATGAGCTGTTCAATACGACCTTCCATGGCCCTGATACGTTCGGCTTGGCCAACTGCTGGACCGCGCGAACAGCCCCACAAGCCGCCCAGCACCAGCACCGCAACCCAAGCTGACAAACGCCAGCCATGCATGAGTCCAGTTGTTCCAGTGATCATCAGACGATCTCCGCAAAAACCTCGAGGACAACAAAGGCCTTCTTGTTATCGTCCCCAAACTTCCTCCGGCCTTCCTCATCTGTGCAAATTGCTTTGCCATCCCGAAGCACCCGAGCCTCCCGAACTGCGCAATAAAAAATATCCCGACAAATGAAATACTCTGCATAACCGTCAATTTGCACAACACACCTGCCCGCTAGCTTTTGCGTTGCATCCAACCTCGCGCCTTACGGATCCATTCTTCGCGTTCCCCCAAATCGGGCCCATGCGTTTGAAAACGAAACCGCTCAAGCTCCAGGCCCAACTGTAGAACTGTGTCTGGATCGGCAAACCCCGCCTCCTCCCACAGACGACCATAATCTCGCGGAGTCGATCCTGGCTGAATGGGTATCCACTTGCCAAGCTCCAACCGCCATTCCGTATAAACAATATTCCAATACTCTTTGTTCGATGTTTCAGGGTTTTCCAAAAGCCGCACCAGCGCCGGCCTACCCGGAAATAAAAGCACAATGACCACACAGGTGGTCGCAATGATTACCAAAGCGATCAGCAAGGTGGTAACGGTGATTTTCGGCTGGTTGACATGACCCGCTCCCGGGTCAGCCGAAGAATGCTCCGCCTTCAAACGAAGAAAATCATTCCAAGTGAACTCCTCCCACCCTGACCCCGACATTTTCCACTTCAAGGCTGGTGTTGGAAATTCAAGCGGCCCAACCCCTGTTTGGCTGGCCCGAATTCGTATTCGATTGTCAAGGGTTGGTTGCCTAGTCAGTTCAAAACCGTTCGTTTCAACTAGATTCAATTCCAGACTTTCGGCCTGAGCACCTCCAAGTGCCGTTTCAACCCACCCCTCATATTCAAGCGTCGCAACTTCTTGGTTACCAGGTAG
>Ga0315905_10000292_pt1 | contig 54667 bp, 44 predicted proteins | sample LakEriMetagenome_5_FD_203522 | JGI IMG/M metagenome (GOLD analysis project Ga0315905, IMG submission 203522) | Freshwater fungal communities from buoy surface, Lake Erie, Ohio, United States - Buoy 4 MA121 | ecosystem: Environmental > Aquatic > Freshwater > Lake | place: USA: Lake Erie, Ohio...
GACGCTGCTGGCTTATCTGGGGGCGTTCCTCGTCTACCAGATCGGCACTTGGATCCAGAATTGGAGCCAATCATGAATTGGCAAACTCCGGCCGCCCTGGCCTGTGTTTTCGTTGCGGCTTCATGGTTTGTGTGGGGCAAAATCCTTCCGGTAATCCAGGGCAGGGGAGGGGGTTGTTGCGCGAAAGGGTGCAGCCCACGCCAACCAAACGACAATCCCTCCCAATTGCAGGGCCTGAGCCTCCGGCCATCCGAACGGAATTTGGATTCCCCACCAATTGCAAGCCGGCCTGGTTTCGATAATCTTTGAAGCTGAACGGTTATTCTCCAAACCCAGGAACCTCCCAGATGCTTTCCCACGATGTCTATTTCACCCTGAAGGACAGGACCCCAGAGGCGCGTAAAAGACTGGTGGATTCTTGCCATAAGTATTTGGCCGGCCACCCGGGTGTGGTGTTTTACGCGGCGGGAACGGTCAACGAGACCCTGCGGCGGGAAGTCAACGACCTCGAATTTGATGTCTCCCTCCAACTGGTGTTTGTTGACAAGGCCGCCCACGACACCTATCAGGTGCACCCCAAACATCAGCAGTTCATCGACGAGAACAAACCCACCTGGGCCAAGGTGCGTGTCTTTGACGCCGATGTGGCCAGCGCCTGATTCAATCTTCAAAAAAAGAAACGGGCTCCGGTGGAAATCCACCGGAGCCCGTTTCTTTTGTAAACCGGATCACTTGTCCTGGATTTCAGCCAGGGCGGCGAAGGGGGTCCCTTCCACATATTCGAGAAAGGCACCTCCACCGGTGCTGACATGCTTCATGTGGGTATCCAACCCGAACTGTTCGACCGCCTCGGCGGTTTCACCGCCTCCCACCACAGTGATACCGGGGGCCTTCGCCATTGCCTGGGCGATTGCCTGGGTGCCGTGGCTGTAGGGTTCGTCCTCAAATTTCCCCATGGGACCGTTCCAGACCACCGTCCCGGCTTTGGCGATTTCCTGGGCATAGAGTTCCCGGGTCTTTGGCCCGATATCGATACCAATTGCCCCTGAGGGAATCTCGGCCACCACCCTGGCAGTCTCCGGCTTGTCCAGGCCGTCGACCACCAAATGGTCGACCGGTAATTGGATTTTGCCGGCGCCCTGGGCCAAAAGCTGGTTGGCCAAATCGAGCTTGTCTCCCTCGCAACGGCTGGCCCCGATTTCCTTGCCCTGCGCCTTGAGGAAGGTGTAGCTCATGGCCCCACCCACCAGGATCCGGTCCACCCTTTTCAGCAACGCCTGGATAAACCCGATCTTGTCGGAAACCTTGCCTCCCCCAAGCAGGGCCACAAACGGTCTTTTTGGGCTTCCCAGCAGGGTGTCCAGAATTTCCAGTTCCTTGGCGACCAATTTGCCTACGACACGAGGCTTGGACCCCATCGCTTTGGGAACCGCAACCATGGAGGCATCTTTTCGATGGCAGGTACCAAAGGCATCGTTCACATACACATCGCCCAGTTTGGCGATTTCCAGGGCCAGCTTGTCACAGCCCGACTGTTCACCACTGTGGAAACGCAGGTTTTCCAGCAACAGGACATCGCCAGGTTTCAGGGAGGCTGCCAGTTCCACCGCATGGGTCCCGGCAACATCATTAGCCTTGTGGACCTTGATGCCTAGGTGTTTGGACAACGCATCGGCCACCTTGTCCATCTTGAAGGGGGTGTCCTTGGCTGGATCGCCTTTGGGGCGGCCCAGATGGCTCATGGCGATCACCGCCGCTCCCTGGTTCAACAGGCTTTTGATGGTGGGAATGGCGGCCCTGACACGCCGATCGTTGGTGACATTCCCATGGGAGTCTTGGGGGACATTAAAATCGACCCGTACCAGAACTTTCTTGCCCGAAAGGGCCTGGAGATCATCCACGGTTTTCTTGGCCATGATTGTGCACCTGCTATTTCAAGGAAAAATGTGATGGACACCGCCGGTTGAGGCAAAAAAAACGGGGAGCCAACCTTCTCAGGAAAGCTCCCCACCCGATTCAGGCCGAAATCAAAGGCCCTTTTGAACCATCATGCGAACCAGGTCGCCAACGCGGCAGGAGTAGCCCCATTCGTTGTCGTACCAGCTCACCAGCTTGAAGAATCGGTCATTCAACTCGATTCCGCTGCCTTCGTCGAAAATGCTGGAGGAAGAGCAGTGGATGAAGTCGCTCGAAACCACCTCGTCGGCGGTGGTGTCCAAAATCCCCTTCAGGTAGGTTTGGGAGGCCTTCTTCATGGCCTCGCAAATTTCCTTGTAGCTGGTTTTCTTGACGGTTTTCACCGTCAGGTCAACCACGGATACCGTAGGGGTGGGAACTCTGAAGGCCATACCGGTGAGTTTGCCCTTCACCTCAGGGCAAACCAGTCCGACGGCGCGGGCGGCGCCGGTGGCCGAGGGAATGAGGTTGATCGCCGCGCTGCGTCCACCCTTCCAGTCCTTCTTGGAGGGGCCGTCCACGGTCTTCTGTGTCGCGGTGTAGGAGTGGACAGTAGTCATCAGCCCTTCCTCGATTCCAAAACCCTCCTTCAGGAGAACATGGACCAAGGGAGCAAGGCAGTTGGTGGTGCAACTCGCATTGGAAACGATCTGGTGCTTGGCGGGATCGTACTTCTCGTTGTTGACCCCCATAACCACCGTGATGTCCTCATTCTTCGCGGGGGCGGAGATGATGACCTTCTTGGCTCCGGCGACAATATGCCCGTAAGCGGACTTGTCTACCTGGTCCGGCTCACGGGTTCCTTCGGTGAAAAGTCCGGTGGACTCGATAACCAAATCCACCCCCAGGGCTTTCCAGGGAAGGTCCTTGGGCGAACGGGCCGACACCAACTTGATTTCGCGCCCATTGACAACCAGAACATCGTCCTCGGCCTTGGAGGGATCTGATTTTTTGGATGAGACAGTCCCGTTGAAACGGCCCTGGGTGGAATCGTACTTCAGCAGGTAGGCGAGGTTGTCCGTCGGGACAATGTCCCCCACGGCGACCACATCGATTTCCTTGCCCACCAAACCCTGTTCGGTGAGGGCCCGGAAAACCAGCCTGCCGATACGGCCAAAACCATTGATTGCAACCTTGACAGCCATGCTCAACCAGCTCCCTGTCTAAAAAGGCCCGAATCCCTACGGGGGCCAAGATCGGGTGGAGAATATTTGGACAGTACCACCCGCTATCCTTAGCCTATTTGACAGAATCGCATTGAAAAGGGGAAGGTTGTCGGCTTGGCACCTCAATGATAACCCCTTAATTAAAATTCAATTGGATCTCTTTATCCAGAAAGGGAATTGGGAAATGGCTGGAAAAGTGAACGTGACGGTGACAGGGGCCGCGGGCCAGGTTGCCTACGCCATGCTGGGCAGGATTGCCTCGGGGGAAATTTTCGGGCCCAACACCCGGGTTTCATTGCGGTTGTTGGAAATCACCGCCGCCTTGCCCACCTTGGAAGGGGTGGCCATGGAACTGGAGGATTGCGCCTCCAACGTTCTGGATGAGGTTATTTTGACCGACGATGCCAACCGGGCCTTCAATGGCACCAACTGGGCCCTGCTGGTTGGCTCGTTCCCTCGCAAGCAAGGCATGGAGCGGAAGGAACTCCTGGGAATCAACGGCAAAATCTTCGTCGGTCAGGGCAAGGCTATCGGGGCCCATGCAGCCCAGGATGTCCGGATTTTGGTCGTGGGCAACCCCTGCAACACCAATTGCCTGGTGGCCCGCTCACAAGCCAGGGAAATTCCGGATGAGAGGTGGACCGCGCTGACCCGTCTTGACCACAACCGGGCCCGAAGCGCACTCGCCAAAAAGGCTGGCGTGACCGTACCCGAAGTCACCCGAATGACCATCTGGGGTAACCACTCCAACACCCAATTTCCAGATTTCACAAACGCCCAAATCCAAGGTAAACCAGCTACCGCTGTGGTGACGGATCGCAACTGGCTTGAAACCGAGTTCGTGCCTCAGGTTCAGCAACGGGGCGCCGCGGTCATCAAGGCGCGGGGAAGTTCTTCTGCCCTTTCCGCCGCCAACGGGGCTTTGGACCATGTCAAAAGCCTGCTGAATCCAACAGCGGCCGGAGACTGGGTGAGCATGGCAGTTGTTTCCCAAGGCCAGTATGGTGTGCCCAAGGGATTGGTGTTTGGTTACCCCTGCAAAACACTCCCCGGTGCCAAATACGAGGTGGTGGAAGGGCTGTCACTGGATGCCTTCGGGCAGCAAAAATTCAAGGCCACCCTGGACGAATTGCTCGAGGAAAAGTCAGCGGTCCAGGAACTCCTGGGCTGATTGGTTCGATAAGAAAAAGTGCGGTCGGATCGGATGATCCGGCCGCCCTTTTTTCGCCAGCGAAGTCTTCGATCAGTCCAGCCGTTTTTCCTTGTAGACACTTTGGAAACGGTAGGAGGAGTTGGCGCCCGTGGGTTCCTTGATTTCCCTGTCAACCTTTAATGTCGCCTCCAGAGGTAGGCCCGTGGCTGAATCGATCACCACCATTCCTTCTGGAAGGTATTGCAACAAAGGCATCTGATCATTGGCTGTCTTGGGTTCCTCTTTCCATGAGGTAGCCAGACTAATCCTTGCTTTGCCACCCTCCATGCCATCCACCGAGTAAGTCTGGATCATGGGAATTTTTTCCCCGGTTCCTGCTGGGGGATCCAAGGTGGCGTTGTAGGCCCTCTGCCAGTTGTCCCCAACCTTCAAGCCCCTACCGGGCAAAACGACCAAGAATACAGGCTCAACCTCGTAACGCCCGGCCGGCATCTGCTCCGATTGGACCTCAAGGACCCGGCCCAAATGATCCACCTTCAATCGCGCGGTGTCCTTACCCACCAACGGTGCGAGGCTTTTGGCTAGCGGACTCTCCTGGCTATTGGAATCCTCACTGTCAAAGGAAAGGACCTGCCCATTGGGGCGAACCGTTTCCATTTTCAATTTCTCAAGTACCAAGGCGATTCGAAACAGCTTGGAGTCCGGATCAGCTTCCAAAACCTCAAGCCTTTTGGTCACCCGCACCAGGTTTTTGACAGTGGTCCTGGTTTCACCCTGGGTATCGGTCACCTCGGTTTGGTGGTCGACCTGAAACCGCAATTTCTGTCCTTTTTCCAACCTGATTTCGCCGGGAATTTGTGCAAACAGGTGGTTGGAAAATACAACCACAATGCCAAGGCAAGTCAGGAACAATCGCATCACTTGCATGGCCATTTTTTGCTCCCCAATACCAGACAATTCTATCCAACTGTGTTAACTTCATCCCCCAATTTGAAGCTAGGCCAGACCCAATCACACCGCGCTAGTCCACTTGCATTTCAAGCCCACCAGGCAAAACACCATTTTCCCCAAATTTCGGCATACCCCCTTTTGGCCCATTTTGCACAAGCCTCCGTTTTTTCAAAAAGGGCCAAATGCAAAGTCCTGATTGCAGACTTGGTGGGTTAGGTGTTAAAAAGTGCCAACCTCTGCGGTGTTCGTGATTTGGCGTGCTTTTGCGGAACCGATGGAGTTCCCGCGGGAACCTTCAATTTTCCAGGTTTCAGATGCATGCAAGCCCGCCAATTAGCGCGGGATCCGTAAGTCTGGAACCGGGTTCCCACTTGACAATGCGGGTTCTCAAAAGCGCCAGAAACGGCACAGGTGGAGGCTTTTCGCCTTTTGGCCAAGGCAAGGTGGGGCTTTTCGTTTCAGGGTTGGTCCTGTCGCGGTAAACAATTAACGCGCTCCTCGTTGACTCCCACCCGGCAATCATTATCCTTTCACCCTAGAGCCCGTCGGGACGACAGGTTAATTTGGCAATTAAAGGTGTTTCAAATCCAGATTTCACCGGCCGCGAACGCCGGCCCCATCCAGATTCCAGCGCCACGGCAATGGCCCCGGGGGGAACAAGGACCGTTCCCCGCGATTTGTCCGGGAAGACACAACTATCGAGGGAAAGGCGCCACGCGCCAACCTTGGGTTATTGCCGGGCGCTGGAATCTATCCTCCATGAGAGTCCAACCGACTTTGGCACAAGCCGGAAAAACCTGCCAAAATGTCATGCCTGCCGTGGTGCTCCCGGCAACTATTTCGGTATAAAAGCCTGATATCAGGAAGTGTCTCAGGCCTCCATTTTGGCGACCCAGGACATGGATTGAACCTGCCGGACCAGCTGAATGTCTCTTCCGAAAGTCCCCACACTCCAATCCATCTGTTGCAATCCATCCTTGGCAGAAGCCATGGAAAAACGGATCTTGCTGTTGGATGGGGCCATGGGTTCCATGATCTACACCTACGAACCCACCGAGGAGGATTACCGGGGACAACGATTCGCCAACCATCCGGTTCCCCTGAAAAACTGCACCGAGGCCCTGCTTTTCAGCAAACCGGACATGATCCGGGAAATCCACAAGGCCTACCTGGAAGCCGGCGCGGACATCATCGAGACGGACAGCTTCAACAGCAACCGCCTTTCGATGGGCGAATTCCACCTGGATCATCTGGTGGTGGAGATGAACCGGCGCGCCGCGGAAATCGCACGCGACGCCGCGGACGAATACACCCGCAAAAACCCGGGCAAACCACGGTTTGTGGCCGGAAGCATCGGGCCAACCAAAAAGACTCTCTCGCTGGGAACCGACGTGGAGGACCCCGGCCGCCGGTCGGTCACCTTCGACGAAATGGTCGACAACTATGAGGAACAGGTTGCGGCCCTGGTCGATGGCGGGGCGGACATCCTGCTGCCGGAAACCACATTTGACACGTTGGTGTTGAAGGCCTGCCTCTACGCGATCCAGCGCTTTTTCGACAAGGGCGGCAAACGCGTGCCCGTTATGGTCTCAGGCACCATTTTCGACAATGGTCGCACACTTTCCGCCCAGCCAGTCGAATCCTTCGCTTTGTCTGTCGAGCATTTTCCAGCGTTGTCCATCGGCCTCAATTGCGCGGTGGGCGTTGAGCAAATGCGCCCGCACATCGAAAAATTGGCGCAATGGACCCATTTGCCGATCAGTTGCTACCCCAACGCAGGTATGCCGGACGGGTTTGGCGGTTTCACCGGCAGCGTCGCGCAGACAGCGGCCGCGCTGGGTGAATTCGCTTCCAATGGCTGGCTGAATTTCGTCGGGGGTTGCTGCGGCACCACACCGGATTGGATCCGGGAGATCGGCAAGGCGGTGGAGGGCATCAGCCCCCGCAAGTTGCGGGCGCCGGAACCCCGGACCGCCTACTGCGGCACGGAAGCCCTTGTCCTCCGGCCGGAAAATCCCTTCATCAACATCGGCGAAAGAAACAACATCTCCGGATCGAGAAAATTCGCCCGTCTTGTGAGGGAAGGGAAATTCGAGGAATCCGTTCAGATCGCCCGTGACCAGGTTGAAAACGGGGCCAACATCCTGGACATCAACATGGATGACGGCCTGATCGACGGCGTTCAGGCGATGACGCGGTTTGTGAACCTTGCCGCCGCCGAACCGGCGGTCGCAAAGGTTCCCCTGATGATAGACAGCTCGCGCTTTGAGATACTCCTGGCCGGGCTGAAATGCCACCAAGGCAAGGCGATCGTCAATTCCATCTCCCTGAAGGAGGGGGAAAAGGCTTTCCTCGATCAGGCGTTCGAAATCCGCCGGCTCGGCGCCTCCGTGGTTGTCATGGCCTTCGACGAGCAGGGCCAGGCTGTCACCGCAGACGAAAAGGTGCGTATCTGTTCAAGGGCTTACAGCCTTTTGACAGAAAAAGTTGGCTTCCCACCCACCGATATCATTTTCGACACCAATATCCTCACCGTCGCCACGGGCATGCGCGAGCATGACAACTACGCGGTTGAATTTTTCGAGGCGGTTCGACGGCTAAAGGCGTTGTTCCCGCTTGCCAGAACCTCCGGCGGCGTGAGCAATGTTTCCTTCTCCTTCCGTGGCCCCGAATTTGAACAGGTGCGCGAGGCCATGAATTCCGCCTTCCTATACCACGCGGTACAGGCGGGTTTGGACATGGGAATCGTCAATGCCGGCCAGCTTCAGGTCTACGCGGAGATCGAACCTGAATTGCGGGAGCGGGTCGAGGATGTCCTCCTGAATCGTCGCGAGGACGCGACCGACCGCCTGGTCGAGTTGGCCAAAACTCTCGGCAAAAAAGACAAGGCTTCCGACAATCGACTGGCATGGCGTGAAAACGGGGTGAAGGAGCGGCTGACCCACGCGCTGATCCACGGGATCGAGGAATTCATCGACCAGGACACCGAGGAGGCGCGTGCCCTCCTGGGCAGGCCCCTGCATGTGATTGAAGGGCCGTTGATGGATGGCATGCGGGTGGTTGGCGACCTGTTCGGGACGGGGAAAATGTTCCTGCCCCAGGTTGTGCGCTCGGCCCGCGTCATGAAGAAAGCCGTCGGCTACCTCACGCCGTTCATGGAAGCGGAGCGTCAGGCCGCCGGAGAACGGAAATCCAGGGGCAAGGTGCTCATCGCGACAGTGAAGGGAGATGTCCACGATATCGGCAAGAACATTGTGGCGGTGGTGCTCGCATGCAATGACTTCGAGGTGGTTGACCTCGGTGTCATGATCCCCTGCGAGAAAATCCTGGAGGAAGCCAAGGCCCAGCAGGTGGATATGGTCGGGCTCTCCGGACTGATCACCCCGTCCCTCGACGAAATGGTCCAGGTGGCCCGTGAAATGAAACGCCAGAATTTCACCGTGCCACTGCTGATCGGCGGGGCAACCACCTCGGCTCGTCACACAGCCGTGAAAATCGCCCCGGCCTACACTGGTCCGGTGGTCCATGTGACAGATGCCTCGCGCTCGGTGGGTGTGGTCGAGGCGTTGCTAAGCCCCAACAAGAAAGAGGCTTTTCTTGAGGAAGTGCGCGTTTCCCAGCAAAGGGACCGGCACAACCATTCCCAAAGACTGGAACGCACCCTGGTGGACCTGAAAATCGCCCGGGACCGTTCCCTAAGGATCGACTGGAACAAAACCCCGCCACGGCCCGCCCCCTCCTTCACCGGCCTCAAGGTGATTGACGACCTGCCCCTCGAAACCCTGGTCCCATTCATTGACTGGACCCCGTTTTTCATGGCTTGGGAAATGTCAGGCAAATTCCCGGCCTTGCTCGATGACCCCAAAATCGGAAAGGAAGCCAGAAGGCTCCATGCCGACGCTCTCGCGATGTTGGATCGCATCATCCGGGAGAAAGCCCTCAAGGCGCGGGGAGTCTACGGCTTCTTCCCGGCAGCATCCGTGGGGGATGATATCGTCCTGTTCACCGATGCGAGCCGCACCCGAGAGCTGAGCCGTTTCCACATGCTCCGCGAACAGTGGGAAAGAAAGGCGGAGGCGGGCACCGCGATTTTCCGTTGCTTGGCCGATTATGTGGCCCCGTTCGATTCCGGATTACCCGACCACATCGGGGCTTTTGCCGTCACCGCCGGTGAGGGTGCCGACAAGCTCGACGCCCACTTCCGGGCCAAGCTGGATGACTACCAGGGGATCATGGCCAAGGCCATCGCCGACAGGCTCGCGGAGGCGTTCGCCGAATACCTGCACATGGTGGCGCGAAGCCAATGGTACGCACCCGACGCGGAAAAAATGTCCAAGGAAGACCTCATCCGGGAGAAATACGAGGGAATTCGTCCCGCCGCCGGTTATCCGTCCTGCCCAGATCACACGGAAAAGGCCATCCTTTGGGAACTGTTGGACGCGGAAAAGAACACCGGCATGAGCCTGACCGAAAGCTTCTCGATGGTGCCTGCCGCTTCGGTGTCAGGACTCTACTTCGGCCACTCCCAGGCGAAATATTTCGCCATCGATCTCATCACCCGGGATCAAGTGGCTGATTACGCCAAAAGGAAAGGCATTTCCAACGCGGAAGCCGAGCGTTGGCTGCAATCGTATCTGGGTTATGACCCCGCCTGATTCGGTTCAATACCATATCGGTCGCTTGGAACAGTCACCATGACAGTGGATCTCGAAACCGCCTGGCGCATCATCGCGAATGGCTTGCCCCCCTCCCGGGTCGAACTGGGTCCGGTTCTGAGCAACCAACTGGGCATGGTCTTGGCGGAGGATATTTTGGCGGACATGGACATGCCGCCTTTCACCCGATCCATGATGGACGGGTTTGCGGTTTGCGTCCCGGCCGAAAAACCGGATTCGACTTTCCGGATCACCGGCCGTGCGGAAGCCGGATCTGCCCCGGGCGGGAAACTGATGCCCGGTGAGGCCTGGCACATCGCTACCGGCGCCCCGGTTCCCGAGAACACCACATGGGTCCTACCCAAGGAAATGGCCACTTTGGAATCAGGAGAATCCGGAACCGAACAGGTGGTCGCCCATTCCCAGCTAAAACCGGGAAAAAATCTTTTTGAAATCGGCGGGGAATTCCGGTCCGGATCCATTCTCCTGAGGGAAGGCACCTCCCTGGGCCCGGCTGAATATGGCCTGTTGGCCCAAGCAGGCCGCACCGCCGTGAAGATGCACGCCCCACCCAGAGTGGCAATTGTCAGCACCGGAAATGAGTTGGTGGATCCCAACATGAAACCGGGGCCCGGAAAGATCCGCAACAGCAACGGCCCCATGCTGATGGCACAAGTTGCCCGAACCGGTGGTGTGCCGAGGTTTTTGGGAATAGCACCCGATTGCCCGCAAGCCACCGAAAGCCTGGTCAAGGAGGGCTTGGGACACCAGGTCCTTATCCTCAGCGGGGGTGTATCCGTGGGCCCCAAGGATCTGGTGCGACCGGCCTTGGAAAAACTGGGGGTTGAGATCAGGATGCACGGCATCCAATTGAAACCGGGAAAACCGTTCCTGTTTGGCACCCACCCGTCCGGGGTGGTTGTGTTTGGCTTACCGGGGAATCCTGTCAGCTCCTACGTGACTTTTGAATTATTGGTTCGGCCGGCCCTGAACAGGTTGAGGGGAATGGCAAGCGCCGAACCGGCCCAACCCATCCCCGCCCGTTTGACCCATGATTGGCGGGTCCAAACCGACCGTCCCCTGCGAAAACCGGCCAAACTCGTCCTCACGAGTGACGGGCCAATGGTTGATGTCCCCGAATGGAAGGGATCACCGGATTTGCGTTCCCTGATTGGAACCAACGCATTGGCTTGCCTGCAGCCCGGAAACCATTCCTTTGCCAAATCCGACAGCATCCATGTGGTCCCGGTTGGATGAACGCCCAACCAGCCGAAACACAACCAGACACACTTCCCCTAAAAGGGCTGGCCGGCCTGCTTGCGCTGTCTTCCCTACTTCAATATTTGAGTTTTTTCCCGATCAATTGGGGTTTTTTGGGGTGGTTTGCCCTGGTGCCCTTTCTTTGGACAGTAAGGGTTCCCCAAAGTCCAAGGGCGGGTTGGATCATTTGGGCCGTCTCTTTTTGCCAATATCTGGCAAGCCTTCGATGGATGATGGTCGCCGATGAGCGGATGATCGCAACCTGGGTTCTCCTTGCCTGGTGGTGCTCCCTTTTTCCGTGGGCAGCCTGGAAACTTCTTCGGGTGCTGGACCGGAAAACCGGGCTGCCCCTGGCCTTCATGGTGCCGTTGGTCTGGATACCCTTGGAACACGCGCGGGCATACCTGTTGACCGGTTTTCCCTGGTATTATTTGGCCCACACCCAGCATGATTCCTTGGCGCTTTTACAAACGGCTGATTTTGCGGGCACACAGTTTCTGTCCGCCCTGGTGGCCATGTGGAACGGTTGGCTTGCTGACTTGTCGCTCAGGGCCAATCCCAAGGCCGTACCAGGTGCCGTCCATCGGGTGAACCGCCCCCTTCTCGCTATCAACGGGGCGATTGTGTTGGCGCTGACAGCATTTGGGTTGGCCTACGGCAATTGGAGGATCAAGCAGGTTGATGGCACCACCAAACCCGGCCCTTTGCTTGTCGCCATGCAGGCAAACCATCCGCAGTCAGCCAGGAACGATGCCGCCTATTTCGAGAATATTTGGCAAGAATACAAGGTGATGCTGGCCCGGGCCAAAAGATTTGAGCCGGATCTGATCATCTGGCCCGAAACCAGTTTCCCGTTCGAAATACCGGTGCGTTGGGGGCAGGATGGTCCCCTCCTAGGACGGCGGAAAAATGATGAAAAAGACCCTGAATTTTCCGGACCGGCGCAACTACTGGGAAGCGGGGTGGTCGTCCTCAAGGACGACAAACCATACAGACGGCATAATTCCTCGCTTTTCCAGGATTTCAAAAACGGCTTGGTCCGTCGCTATGACAAGATCCACCGGGTCCCCTTTGGTGAATACCTGCCCCTGAAGGGAATCATCCCGGGAATGGAACTCCTTTCCCCATACGAGTTCGATTACAGCATCACCGCCGGAGATGGCTTCCCCCGGTTTCCACTTGAAACCGCGCAGGGGGAAAAATACACCTTTTCAACCCTGATTTGCTATGAGGACAGCGATTTTGGGCTGGCCCGACAGGCCGCCGGGGCAGACGGGTTGCCTCCACCTGACTTTCTGGTCAACCAGTCGAACGATGGTTGGTTCAAAGGCACCGAGGAGCACGAGCAACACCTGGCAGTGGCGCGATTCAGATCGGTTGAGACCAGGAAGGCTTTGGTACGCTCCGTGAACATGGGTGTGACAGCGGTTGTTTCCCCTACCGGCAGGGTCCTGCAACCGGTCTCAGTCGAGGGTATTCCGGACGGATTCCGTGTCGGTCCGGATTCTCCTGAACTGCCAACAAACCAATGGAAACAGTTCAAATCCCGTGTGGTACTGCTTGCCGCAACTGTTCCACTCACAACCATTGATTCCCCTTACATCCGCTGGGGCGACTGGCTCGCATGGTCCGTGGATATGCTCCTGATAGTGACTTTGGCCTACTGTCTTAAAAACCGTTTGCGGAAAGCCTGAATACTCGCGGTCTTGCAATTCGCCACTCCTACAACCACCTTGAAGCAACTTGTTTTGTCGGGTGTGAAAAGGAAAAATAGCGTTTTCCAAAATTTCACCATAGGAACCGCACATGGCCGATCCCGATACTGCCCGGAAAATTGTTGTTGGCTGTGGGGAATGGGGCTTCCGTGAAATGCCCATGGAAAGGCATTTCCAGATCGCCCATTCTTTTGGGTTCCATTACCTGGAATTTGGCATCGGCGGCGGCAAAACCGGGCGCCTTTCGGAAATTCCCTGCCCCCGGGAAATCGATCAATTTCTGGAATTGGCTAATAAATATCAGATTCAAACGCCATTTTGCTGCATTGAAAATGATTTCACGCTGGTTGATCCTGACGCCCACAGGGCCATGGTGGATAAAGTCCTCCAACAAATGGCTGTTGCCATGCAATGCCGGGCCACCCATGTCCGGCTTTTTGCCGGATTCACCCCGCTGCGCGACATGACAGATGCCATCTGGAACCGTTTGTTGGATGCCCTGAATGAGTGCCAGAATTTGGCGGACAAACTTGGATTGCAAATCGCCATCGAAACCCATGGCGCCATCCGCCATGGAACAAACGGGGAAGCCATACACTTTCCAACTGTCACGACCGATTATGGCGGGTTGGATCAACTCCTTCGGTCCATGCCCTTAAAAATGGGTATCAATTACGATCCCGGCAACATCAAGGCCGCGGAGGACAACTCAGCCAACCTACATCTGCCACTCTTGAACCATCGGGTCAATTATTGCCACCTGAAGGATTGGAAACGCCAAGGTCAGGGCTGGGTGGCTTGCGCGGTCGGGGATGATGATTTGAATTATGGCACCCTGATTCAAAAAATGCGGTTCGACGGGGTTTACCTCATCGAGTACGAACCGCTTCACGATCTGGAGGACGGCATTCGGCGAAGCCTCCAAAACCTGCGTTCCGCGGGTATTGCACTGGCCATGAAGATGGAATGATTACCAACTGGTCCAACTGTTGGATCTTTTCACTCCACAATGAAATCAACCTCATCACCCAAAACCAGGAGGGATTTTTCCTGAAGGTAAAAAGGACGGGAGGGGGGGGATTAAAAACCTACTAATGTTTTCTCTTTACGAATATAACTCGGGTCATTCCCCCTTGTTCTTCAGGTGACGGTTGAAAAAAGCAATCATGGCGCGGTCTGCCGTTTCGGCGTCTTTCCCCTTGAACCCGTGTCCCGCCCCTTGCAAGGTAAGCAAATTCGCCTCCACCCCGCATTTTTTAAGCCTTTCCACCAGCCATTCCGCCTGCTCGTGGGCAACATATTTGTCATCGGTGCCGTGGATGCACAGGGTTGGCGGTGCATTGGGGGTGACCCAATTCAGGGGGCTGGAACGGATATGGGCGGGGAGGGCGGTTTCCAGATTGCCTCCAAGAAACAGTGGCAAAACCTCCGCCGCGTCCACACTCTTGCCATAGGATTTGGTGAAGTCGCTAGGCCCGTACACATTCACCACGCAATTCACCCGACTTGAAACGCCGGGGTTTCCTCCACCCCCCTCAAACTCTTCCACATCTCCGGTCACGGCCAGAAACTGGGCCAAATGGCCGCCGGCGGAACCACCCGTCACACCAATACGCCGGGGATCAATGCCATACTTGCCGGCGTTCGCCCTCAACCACCGAACAGCCGCCTTGGTGTCATGGACCGCCGCGGGAAACCGATGCTGGGGAGCCAGACGGTAGGAAATGGTCACGGCGGCATATCCTTCCCCCGCCAGGGTTCGAATCAGGCTGTCATATCCTTCCCGCTTGCCCGCGCGGAAGCCCCCGCCATGGATGCAAAGAACGCAGGGCAGGGGGCCTTTGGCGTTTTTCGGCCGGGCCATGTTCAACTGGAGCGACACCCCTTCCGGCCGACTGTATTCCAGCCCTTGGTCGAACTGGATTTCCCCGGCCGCTCTAACCATTCCGAAAGGGAGCATGAACAAGGCAATCAAAACGATCCGGTACAAGCAGGAAAAAAACATGCCATTGGTTCCGTGAAACTGATGGGAAGCGGCTGTTGACAGATTCTGGGATGGGTAGGCTCCGCTTGCAAGCGGCCCCATTGGAAAAATCAGTTGGTTGCGACCAATTCCCCAAGCAACCCTGCCAAGGCGTGCCCGGATAGCGTGACCAGTTTTTGACCCACCTGGATTTCAAACAGGTCCAAAACCTCTTCCTGCTTGATCACTTGCACCGAAACCCCGGGAATGAGGCCCAGTTCCATCCACCGTTTCAATCGCGCCGGATTGTCGTCCCGCACCTCGCGAATGAGGACAGTTTGCCCAACCCGGAAAGCCACGAGTGGTTGCAGACTGCGGGTTACCAGTTCCCCGTTCGCGGATGGAATGGGATGACCGTGGCAATCCTCGTCGGGTTCACCCAGGTAGGTGGCAAGGGCCTGCTCCAATCGTGGGGAAATGGCGTGCTCCAGAGCCTCCGCTTCCTGGTCCACTTCGCTCAGGTCCAAACCCAACACCTTGGTGAGAAAAAGTTCCACAAGTCGATGGCGACGGATCACCCGCCGGGCTTCGGCCCTTCCAGCTTCACTAAGCTGGGCTCCCCTTCCTGGCTGGTATTCAATCCAACCACTGTCCGCCATACGGCGCAGCATCCCTGATACGCTTGGCGCCGTGACCTTCAAGGCTTGAGCAATCTCGTTGGGCAGCACACGCTGATCCACTCCACCCAGTGCGTGGATGGTTTTCAAGTAATCTTGGACAGCGGTGGAAGGTGGCCCGCTATCCGAAGAAATGACATCACTTTGCAATGGCTTGTCCCGATTTCTTCCTGCGCGAGCCTAAAAGCTAGCACATTTCAAAACTTTCTGGCAATTGAAAACAAAACCAAAGGTATTCCTTTTCGCCTGAAACAACTCGTAAGTTTGACTATGCCACCCGAATGGTTTAGTTTTAGGAGAAGACCCGACGAGGGCGCTTAGCTCAGTTGGCTAGAGCACCAGCTCGACACGCTGGGGGTCATAGGTTCGAATCCTATAGCGCCCATAACGCCCCGGAGATTTTTCTCCGGGGCGTTGTTATTTAGCCCCTGTTCGACCCCGGGTTACCATGTACCCGGCTTTGAGCAAGACGACCAGTCGGCAGTAGGCTTGATTGGGTTCAAGACCGTTGAATTCAATTTGCCAGGCATCCTGAGTCATCCATTCCCAAGAAGCCAAAAGGGTTCCGGCAGGACTGATCCAACCCCAACTAGAGATATCCCGTGAAATCACCCTTCCAGCTGGATGGTTGAAAACACGCAACCATTCACCTTGCCACCCGCCGATTGACTTCCCCGCCGCATCCAAAACTTCATAGCCGGACCTTGCGAATATTCCGGCCAGCCAAAGACCGTTGGAGGCTTCGGCAGGGCCCGGGATGTTGGCCTCAAAAATCCCTACTTCACATTTGGCTGATTTGGCCGATTTTGAAGCTTCCTTTGGAATAAGGGCTGAGGGTGGCTGGATAACCATCTCGCCAAGGACAGACTCTTCACCATGGGCCAGCCAAATCTGGGAGGCCCGGTTCGACCGTTTGAAAATCAGGTGATCGGTTTCAATCATCCCTATTCCGCCATGGCCAGAAACTTCCTGGGGTGGTTGACTCGGCCCAACGCAGGCCTGAAACTCCTTATCAGTGAAATCCGGAGCCAGCCCGGGCATGTTGCCTTGGTAATGGACATCCGTTGCGACATTCATTGTGGCGGAACCGACCCCATGCGCCAAATCACCCGAAGAGAGTTTGCCCAAGCCAGCGCGGCACTTGCAGCAGCCATGGCGTCCACCCAGGCCACCCGGGCAATAACCGCCCAAGGGTCTGACAAACCCGCCGGCGAAAAATTGCGTGTGGCGGTCGCCGGGGTCAACGGCCGGGGCATGGACCATGTCAAAGGATTCCTGGATCAGCCGGGAGTCGAGCTGGTAGCTGTTTGCGATGCCGATGAGGCGGTGATTGGCAACGCCATGAAGGCGATCGAGAAAAAACAGGGCAAGGCCCCGGTGTTTGTGAAGGATTTTCGCAAACTGGTTGAGATGAAGGACCTGGATATCGTTTCCATTGCCACACCCAATCACTGGCACTCCCTCATGGCCATTTGGGCCATGCGCCATGGCAAGGATGTTTATGTCGAAAAGCCTGTCAGCCACAATGTGTTTGAGGGCAGGCGGGCTGTTGAAGTCGCCAGGGAAACCAACCGGATATGCCAAACCGGCACCCAGGTCCGCAGCCAGCCGGGAATCCGGCAGGCCATCGCCGATATTCAGGGGGGAAAAATTGGCCCGGTCGATTTGGGTATCGGGCTTTGCTACAAGCCCCGCGGGTCGATTGGTCAGGTGAGTGGGGAAGGCGTCATCCCCAAAACGTTGGACTATAACCTGTGGTGCGGCCCGGCCCCCATGGTGCCATTGCGCCGGAAAAGGCTGCACTACGATTGGCACTGGGTGTGGGACACCGGCAATGGCGATCTTGGAAATCAGGGCATTCACCAAATGGATGTGGGCCGCTGGGGCCTCGGCGAGCAAAAGCTGGCCAAGGGCATTTTCAGCGTTGGCGGCCGGGTCGGCTACAAGGACGACGGCCAAACCGCCAACACCCAGGTGACGGTATTTGATTACGGCCCCAAAACCCTGATTTTCGAAGTGCGCGGTTTGCCCACCCCGGATTATCGGGGAGCCAAGGTCGGCAATATTTTCATCGGTCCGGAAGGCTCCCTGGTGATCGCCGGGTACAACAACGCCACCCTGTTTGATCCCTCCGGCAAAAAGGTGAAGGAATACAAGGGGGGTGCAGATCACTACGCGAACTTCCTTAAGGCTGTCCGAAGCCGGAAAAAGGAAGACCTAAATGCGGATATCCTCGAAGGCCACCTTTCCAGCGCGCTGTGCCATCTTGGCAATATCAGCCTCCGGTTGGGTAAGTCTGAGGACCTGCAAGGCGGCAAGCTTTCCGGCATGGATTCCAGCCGAGGGATGAAAGATTGCCTGGAACGCCTGCAAACCCATTTTGATGCCAACAAAATCAATTTGGGCGAATGGCAACTGCAAGTTGGCCGCAGGCTGAAGTTCAACCCTGAGACGGAAAAGTTCATCAACGACAGCGAGGCGGACACCCACCTCACGCGTGAATACCGCAAGGGCTTTGAGGTCGACGCCAAATCCTGACAAGCCCACTTCCAATCCAAAAAGGGAGGGCCTGCGGAATTCCCGCAGGCCCTCCCTTTTTGTTTTTCGCGGAGATCAGATCAGGTCCAGCTTTCGGCGTGAATTCTTGGCTTTTTTGCACTCGGCGCAGGTCCCCTGGACGATCAGGGAATGGCTGTCCATTTGGAATCCATGGAGGCTCGCGACTTCCTTGAGCTTCGATTCCAATTCAGGATTTTCAAACTCGATCATTTTTCCGCAGGCGGAGCAACGCAAATGATCATGGTTGGGGTAACCGTAATCATGCTCGAAGGTGGTTCTCGATCCGGTGACCAATCGCCTTAGTAACCCCGCATCCACCAGCTTGGTGAGGGTTCGATACGCCGTTGCCCGGCTCACCACAATACCTGCCTTGCGCATTTCTTCCAACAGGGAATCGGCGTCAAAATGCTCGTGGGAGCTGAAGATAAAACGAACCATATCCTTTTGCTGGCCGGTGAAGCGCTGGGCACGCGGTCGGGTGGAAAGATATTCCTGGAATTTCTGCTCGGGAGTCAGCGAAACCTGCACGGCATGGAGCATGGCGCGAATCCGCCCTGAAAACAAACTTCCCGGAGGGGTAACCCTCCGGGAAATCATATCATTTTATGGTTTGGGAAGGGGGCACCGCATCAGGGTGCGCCGGTGAGATTCATCGGGGATGCCGGGCATACCATGTGGATCACAGGCCGTACTGGTCCAGGAAACGGTCGAGAGCCTTGTCCAGCTTCTCATCCGTGTCGTAGGTACCTTCGGCGATTTCCTTCTTGATCCGCTCCACCAGGTGCCACCGGATGGAATTTGATTTGGGCAGTTTTTTGTCGCCCTTGCGGACCGGGGACTGGACCGAATCAGTCGTGGAGCCAGCCGGGAGGGCGGGCAGACGACGACGGGGCCCGAGCACGGTAGATGCCATGTGCATGTTCATGGGAGTCATTCCTCACGCTCGGCTATCGGGTAGATGTGATTTGCCCGATGCACAAGACTACGCCAGAGATAGGAACCTGACAAGCAAACCTGAGAAAACCGGAAGGAGAAATGTGTCGAATCTTCCGGCCAACCAGACTTGAGCTCGGTTTTAGGCTGCCTGCCCGCCACCTTGCCTACATCTCTTATCGGCCTTCCCCCCAGTCGGATTGAGTCAATTTCACCCAGATAGCAAAATTTATTTTTTGCCAGCCTCCAAAAGACCAGCCACCTTTCGAATTGCATCACAGGCGGTTGCAACCTTTGCACCAGTGACATCCAGATGAGTCACCGCACGGCAGACCTGAGGGCCGGCCTGGCTTACCAAAACCCCCTCTTTTTTCAAAAGGGCGACAAATTGGTCGCCTGTGGCTAATTGGGAATTCACTTTGAACCAAACCAGGTTGGTGGGTGGATTGGGATATTCAAGGGAAAGCGCCGAAGTCCCGCGGATGGTTTGGGCAATTCGCCCGGCGTTGGCGTGGTCTTCCTCAAGGCGTTGGATGTTGTTGCGAAAGGCAAACAAGGCTCCCGACGCCAATATCCCTGCCTGCCGCATGGCCCCGCCAAATATTTTCCGATACTTCCTGGCCTTTTGAATGAAAGCCTTCGAACCCAAAAGGGCGCTGCCCACCGGGGCCCCCAAACCCTTTGAAAAACAGACCGAAAGTGAATCGAGGCGAGATCCCCAATCCTTGGCGGCGACGCCTGAAGCCACCATCGCGTTCCATATTCTTGCCCCGTCGCAGTGCAGGATCAAACCATGCTTGTCAGTCCATTCCCTCAACTGGCAAATGCCCTCCAGGGGGTGAATGGCACCACCGCCACGATTGTGGGTGTTTTCCACAATCACCATCCGGGTGGAAACATAGTGCTGGTTGCCAGGGCGGATTTTTCCCTCCACATCCTCCAGCCGAATGATCCCCGAGGGAGCGTGAAGCGTCCGGCAGGTGACGCCGCTTAAAAAAGCAGGCCCCCCGGCCTCCCAAGTGTAAATATGGCTGGATTCATCACACAGAATCTCATCCCCAGGCTGGGTATGCGTTTTGATGGCGAGTTGGTTCGACATCGTCCCCGAGGGAACGAAGAGGGCCTCCTCAAACCCGAAAAAATCGGCGACTTCCCGCTGCAATTGGTTCACCGAGGGGTCTTCGGCAACCATGTCGTCACCAACCTCCGCCCGTGCCATGGCCTCGCGCATGGCTGGGCATGGTTTGGTGACGGTGTCGCTGCGCAAATCAATGATTTCCCCGCATTCGGTTTGCATTATTCCGGCCCCAAAAGATCAGTTTTCAAACCAATTCCACCCGAACGAAAGCCGTAAAAGGGGGTATGATTCTTTTTGTATGGGTAGTCAAAAGGCTGGCCCTTTCCATGCTGCCCCTCAGCCGAATCAGATCGGATGCGAGCAACCCCGGGGAACCATGCCAGGAAATTCTTTTGGATCGCTTTTCAAAGTCACCACGGCCGGGGTAAGCCATGGTCCGGGCTATGTCTGCGTGGTGGACGGCTGCCCGCCAGGAATACCGCTGGATATTTCCGATTTGCTGCCCGACCTGGAGAGGAGAAGGCCGGGCCAATCCAAACTGACCACCCAGCGAAATGAAGCAGATGCCCCCGAAATCTGGTCCGGAACCTACAACGGAAAAACGGATGGCACTTCCATAAGCATAATATTTCGAAACACAGATCAGCGCAGCAATGACTATAGCAATATAAATAATTTATATAGACCAGGGCATGCCGATTTCACACTGGACGCAAAGTATGGACATAGGGACCCCCGTGGCGGAGGTCGCTCCAGTGCCCGTGAAACCATATGCAGGGTGGCTGCCGGGGCAATCGCCAAAAAAGCTTTGGCCCAGGTAGGCGTGAGAATCATTGGCTGGGTTTGCGGGGTTGGGCACCTGAGTTGCCCGGCGCTGGACCCGGAAACGATCACCCTTGAAAAAGTGGAGGCAACTCCTGCCCGGTGCCCCCACCCGGAAACCGCCCAAAAAATGATCTCCCTGATCGATTCGGTCCGACTGGATTGCGACAGCATCGGCGGAACAGCCACCTTTGCCGCCCTGGGTGTGCCTCCAGGCTGGGGTGAACCCGTTTTTGACAAATTAAAGGCGGATTTGGCGAAAGCCATGCTTTCGCTACCTGCTGTCACCGCGTTTGAATACGGCTCCGGTTTTTCCGCCTCCCGCATGCGGGGCAGCGAGCACAATGACCTGTTTGTCCCAAGACCCGATCGTCCCTGGGGATTGGGAACCGAACAAAACAACCACGGCGGCATGCTGGGGGGAATCTCTTCAGGGGAAAATATTTTAACCCGGGTGGCCATCAAGCCGACCAGCAGCATCTCCCGGCCCCAAAAAACGGTGGATCAGCAACGGAATCCCGCGGAAATCCTCGTGAAGGGCAGACACGACCCTTGCCTGCTTCCAAGATTTATTCCCATGGGGGAAGCCATGGTGGCCATCGTCCTGATGGATCACTTCCTGAGGCACAGGGCCCAGTGCGGTTAAACCCGTTCCGGTAGGGCAAGAAACGCCGTTTCATTGGCATGGCGGGCCGCCACCCGCTAGGATGAACCCGCTATCCATCCCACTCAAGGAACCAGCCGATGACTGGCATTGATGCCGGTGACGAACCCCGACACAACTGCGGGGTTGCAGCCATCTATCACTTGCCCAGCGACAAACCATCCCGCCTGGCTCCCGTGTCGGGGGCGGACCAGGTTTCGCGGCTGATCCCGAGAATGCTTCTGGATCTGCAAAACCGTGGCCAACTGGCGGCGGGAATATCCACCTTCAATCCAAAGCGCGGCAAGTTGGTGGACACCTACCGCCAAATCGGCACGGTCATCGAAGCCTTTCGCCTGAGCCACCAGGAAAAATACGAGTCGCTGATGAAGGACCACTCCGGTCCTGCCGCCATTGGTCATGTGCGCTACGCCACCTGCGGCGGTTCGGAACGCCGTCTCGCCCAGCCTTTTGAGCGCGAGCATGGCTGCAAGTGGAAATGGTTCAGCTTCGCGTTCAACGGGCAGCTTGCCAACTACGCCGACCTGCGCGACTCGCTGCTCGAGAAATCGGATTACCACATCGTCCGTGACAACGACACCGAAATCATCATGCATTACCTGAGCAAGGCGCTCAGCAACCACCAGCAAGTGCAACCGGATCTCGTGGAGGTTTTCACCCGTTTGGCCGACCAGTTCGACGGGGCCTACAACCTGGTGTTCCTGAACGCGATGGGCGACATGGTGGTCTTGCGGGATCCCCAGGGTTTTCACCCCCTGTGCTGGGCGCAGGATGGCCCCATGGTCGCCGCCGCCAGCGAGTCCGTCGCCCTGTTGAACCTTGGCTTCCGCGAGGTGCAAAGCCTCGAGCCGGGGGAAATGCTCCTCATCCAAGACGGCAAGGTTTCCACCCATCGGATCGCGCCCAAGGGCCGCAAGTCCCATTGTTTCTTCGAATGGATTTATTTCGCGAACGCCGCCAGCAATCTGGACGGCCGCAGCGTGTACCTGACCCGAACGGCCCTGGGCAAGGAATTGGCGCGCCGGGAACGCGAAATGGGCCTCCTGGCCATGGATTCCGACACGGTGATTGTTCCCGTGCCGGACACCGCCAAGGCCGCGGCGGATGCCATGGCACACGCCCTGGGAATCCCCTCCCTGGAGGGGCTGATGCGAAATCGATATGTGGGCCGAACCTTCATTGAAGGGCAGAATCGGGCCGAGCGGGTCCAGTTGAAATACACGCCCCTCCGTGAAGTGCTCGAGGGAAAACGGGTTCTGCTTATCGAGGACACGGTGGTGCGCTCCACCACCCTGAAGACCTTGCTCAATGATCTTCGCACCCGGGGCGGTGCCAGGGAAATCCATGTCCGGGTGGCCTGCCCACCGATCATTGCCCCCTGTTTTTACGGTATCGACATGTCGACGGTACGGGAGCTTTTCGCCCCGAAATTCATGGCGGGAATGGAGCCCACCCTGGAGGAACAGCAAAGGATGGCCCGCGAGCTTGGGGCGGACAGCCTCTTTTATCTGCCCAAACAGGCCATCGCGCGCGCCATTGGCATGCCCGATTCCAGCCTTTGCCAGGCTTGCATCACCGGGGAATACCCCACCGCCACCGGCACCCGTCTCTACCAGGTGTCATTGGAAAAGGTTTCCTCGTTGGCCTGCGGCCGAACCTACGAGGGCGCCCGGCCTTCCGCGCCCATAGCCTGAGCACCTGGAAGCAAGCATGGCAAAATCCGGAAAGAATAAACCGGCCGACGGCGAACCCAAGGTTCGGATCATCGCCAAAAACCGGAAGGCTCTCCACGATTACAAGATCCTAGACCAACTCGAATGCGGCCTTGTCTTGCAGGGCAGCGAGGTGAAAAGCCTCCGTAACAACCAGGCCAATATTTCCGACGCCTTCGCCAGAATCGAAAAAGGCGAAGTCTGGCTCTACGGGATGGACATACCCGAATACACCGAGGCCAACCAACTCAACCACAAGGCCAAAAGGCGGCGCAAGCTGCTGCTGAACCGCCCGGAAATTCGAAAACTCGAGGGGGAGCTGAAAACCCGGGGCAAATCTCTCATCCCACTCGAGTTGTATTTCAAGACAGGAAAAGCCAAAATCTCCCTGGCGTTGGGCCTGGGCCAGAAGGTCCATGACAAGCGCGAGGCCATCAAGAAACGGGAAACGAAAAAGGATATCGCGTCCTTCGAGGCCCGTCGGCGCAAAGGCGGTTGAGACCGTTTCATTCAAAGCGCCAGGAAGGTGCGTTGTGCGGGTCATTTGCCTGGTTGAGCATCCCGACCATGTTTGTTGCCGATACAGGCTCTCCGCCCTGATTCCACACCTGCGCACCCGTGGCATCTCTCTGGAACCGGTCTCGCTGCCCCGCAACCTTTTCGGCAGGCTGGCCTTATTCAACCGGCTGAAGAACCAGGCGGTCATCCTGCAAAGGAAGCTTCTATCCTGGCTGGAGCTCAGGCTGCTTCGTTCCCGGGCGGCCTGGCTGGCTTTCGATTTCGATGACGCCGTGTTCCTACGGGACTCCTACTCCCCAAAAGGGCATCTGGATGGACGCAGGAGTCGGCGGTTCGCCGGCCTGATGGCCGCCGCCGACTGCGTTTTCGCGGGCAACCGGTTTTTGGCCGAGCAGTCGCGACTTCACGGAGCCAGGGGCCATGTGACGGTGGTACCCACCAGCATCAATCCGGACCTTTACACCCCCAAAAGCTCCCGCGACAACCTGCAGTCTGCCGACCCAGGCTTGCAACTGACCTGGATTGGCAGTTCCAGCACCCTCCAGGGTCTGGAAAGGATGGCGCCCCTGTTCAACCGGATCGGGGCGCAAATGCCAGGAATCAAGCTAAGGGTCATCAGCGACCGTTTTCCCGTCTTTGAAAAACTGGAGGTGGTGAACATCCCGTGGTCCGGGAAAACCGAGGCCAGGGATTTGGCATCCGGGGATGTGGGCATTTCCTGGATTCCGGATGACCCATGGAGCCGCGGGAAATGCGGCCTGAAGGTCCTCCAATACATGGCGGCTGGCCTGCCTGTTTTGGCCAATCCCGTCGGGGTCCACCCGGAAATGATTCAATCCGGCCAGGAGGGATTCCTGCCCGGCACCGACGAGGAATGGATCGAAAAACTGGAGTTCCTGGACAAAAACCGCCCCGTCATGAAATCCATGGGCCAATCGGGCAGACTGCGGGTTGAAAGGGATTACTCGGTTGCCAATGCTGCCAAACTGGTTGGGGATGCCATCCGGCAAATATCCGGGAGCGCCGCATGACCGCATCGGCTCCCCAAGGTCCCGCACCCGGCTGGCTGATTTATCCAACAGACCTGACATTGGTCAGGGCCCTGAAAAACCATGATGGCAACCTTGCGCTACTGGTGAATCGGGAGGGAACGCTCATAAAAAGGGGCGGCCACAGGCTGGTCTGGAGGATTCACCTCGATGGCCTGGATATCCATGTGAAGCGGAACCAGATCTCGGGAATCCGAGGACAAGCCCGGAGGATTTTCCGGGGACACAAGGCCCATCTGGAAGCCCGGCGCCTGCTCGATCTGGCCAAAGCGGGTGTGCCAACCCTGGAGGTGATGGGAGTCGCCGCCGAGCCGGGTTTCTTTGGCGCCTCGTGGATCATCACCCGGACCGCGCCCGATATGCAGCCCCTCGACCGGTTTCTGATGGAATCCGGTGGGCCCCTGAAAGGAAGGGCCAGAAAAGAGATCGCCACCCGGTTGGCCGGCCTGATGGCATCCATGCACCAGCACGGTTTCCACCACACCGACCTCCACCCGGGCAACGTTCTTTTCTCCGCCTCCGCTTCGCCGGCAATGGTTTTACTGGATGTGCACGACCTCAAGAAAACCCGGCCGTCCTGGACCGCCAACCTGGCCAACCTGATCATCCTCAACCGCTGGTTTCATGGGCGCGCCACCCGCCAGGACCGCTGGCGATTCCTGAAATGCTATCTCCTGGAGTTCAGGAATTCGTTGATCAGCGGCTGCCCATGGTCCCCGCGCGCGATGGCCCGGCTGATTGAGGAAAAAACCGGCGCGTCAAAACACCGCTTGTGGCGAAGCCGTGACAACCGCTGCTTTGAAATCAACAAGGACTTCCAGAAAGTGGTGATCAACTGCTCCGGGACCAGGGGGGTTGGTTTCGCCGCCCGCACGCCGGTATTCGCCAGGCCAGACCTGGTGATGCCCGAACCGTTTCCCAGACGCCAGGAACCTTTGGCGGGAGACCGCATCGAAAATTCAGGCTCCCACTCCAGGCCTCCGCTCATCCTGAAACAATCGAAGTCCTCCACCGTTTTTCAATGGACCCCGGATGGGGCCCAACCGGACCAGCAGGGATGGATCATCAAGGACATTCCAGCGCGCTCCTGGTGGCATCGCGCGACCGGGAACCACCCCTGCCGCCGTTCCTGGCACCTGGGCCACGCGTTGCGTGGCAGGTTTTTGCCAACCCCAAAACCGATTGCCTGGATCCGGTTCCCGGATGGCTCGGAAAGGCTGGTTCAGACGGTTGTTTCCGATTCGACCCTGCTGGACGCCTGGTGGAAATCGGTCAAATGCCCCGCCAGACGCCGGGAACTCGGTCGAAAGCTGGGGGCGATCCTCAGGCAGATGCATGGAATGGGTGTCCGCCACCGGGATCTGAAGGCCTCCAATCTCCTGGTGGGGCCGGATGACTCCCCATGGCTGATTGACCTGGTTGGCGTTCGCCTGCAAAGGAACTTGAAAGCAGCTGATCGTGAGAAGGATCTCGCCAGGCTGGCCCGGTCCGTTTTGACCGTTGGCGGGGTGAGCCCGGGTGAAATGCTGGGGTTTCTGAGAAGCTACCAGGGTGGCCGGCTATCCCAGCAATGGAAGTTGTTTGTTTTGAACATCTTGCGCCTTGCGCAGGCAAAAATCAGGCGAAACGCCCACCGGGGCCGCGCCAACGGCTGATTATTTCCCAAACCCTTAGCCTTGCCCCGGATTCCTTCCGGGAATTACCCTCTACCCCGGTTCAATTCCAGCAGGCATCTTTTGGAAGCGCCCGGGTGCAGGGGAGGGTTGGTTTGTCCAAGGCTGCCCGCACCCGACTCGTGTCCCTTTGGCCCTGTTGCCTGGCCATGTTTTTGGGTTGCCAAAATCTCGATTTGACCCTGGCCACCCATGCTCCCGGTCTGCCGGAACAGGCGCGGTCCAAGGAACCCCCAAACCAGGTGGCCGCGCAACTCCCCTCCCTGCACGAAAAGCGGGTTGCACCGTTCATTTTCCTTTCTGACCTGCCGCTGAACCCCGAACCCAAATGGATTCAGGGCTGCTCACAGCTTCGCGACCAGATTGCACGGGACCTGCGACTGCAAAACTCCCAAAGACCGATACTGGTTTATCTCTTCGGCGACCGTGCTTCCTACGACCAATACATGCGTCTTCGCTACCCGGAGCTGCCTAGCCGGCGGGCCTTTTTTGTCGCCCAGGGAAGGTCCAAGGTTTTGGGCGAGGACCTGATGGTTTTGACCTGGTGGTCGGACCGCCTCGAACAGGACCTGCGCCACGAACTGACCCACGCCCTGCTGCATTCCACGCTCATGGATGTTCCCTTGTGGTTGGACGAGGGATTGGCCGAGTACTTTGAGATGGAGGATTACCCGGTTGAATTCGGGGAACGGTTGGCCCAAACGCGTGAGGATTTCGCCAAGGGGCCTGGCCCCAGCCTGGAAAGGCTCGAGGAGATCCGGGAAATCCACAGGATGCAGCGGCCCGAGTACCGCGAATCATGGCTTTGGGTGAGGTTCATGCTTCAGGGCCAGCCGGAATTGAAATCAGTTCTCCTGGAATACCTGGCCGAATTGCGTTCAAACCCACGCCCGGCACCATTGGCTCCCAAACTTGCCAAGAAAATGCCTGATTACGGAGCCCGTTTTTCCCGCTATGCTGCGGAGGTGGCCGCGCCCAGAACACCCGTTCCACCACCGCCCTGAACCATGCGCCTTCTTATCACAGCCGGACCCACATGCGTCCCCATTGATTCGGTTCGTGTGATCACCAATTTGGCATCCGGGAAAACCGGTCTGGCCATCGCCAGCCTTGCTGTGGCCCGGGGCTATCAGGTCACCCTGTTGACTTCACGGATGCCGGATGCAAGCTTCACTCCTCCGGGCTGTGATGTCCGCTCCTTTTCCACTCCGGATGATCTGGGAGATTTGCTGGCTGGTGCCATAAAGCTGGAACCGCCTGACGCGATCATCCACTCCGCTGCGGTGAGCGATTTCACAGTCGGCAAAATCCTTGATTCGCGGGGCCATCCGGCCGATTCAGCCAAACTGGACAGCGCCAATGCCCCGTTCCACCTGGAACTGGTGCGCGCACCCAAGGTGATTGACAAAATCCGCCAGGACTGGGGCTTCCGCGGACTGTTGGTCGGTTTCAAGCTCGAGTCTGGCCTGGATACGCCCGCCCTGATCCGGGAGGCCGAAATCACGCGACAACGGACCGGCGCCGACCTGATGGTTGCCAATCATCACCAAACAGCGAGCCAGGAGGCGTTTATCGGCCCCGGGGCCGACCAGGGTTACCACCGGGTGGAAAGGTCACTTTTGCCCGGGGCGGTCCTGACCGTGCTGAAAAGCAAATTGGCATGATTTCCTTACTTGAATCAAAGGAATCCTTGATCCCATGGCGCGAATCCTCCTGGGCCTGACCGGTTCGGTCGCCTCCATCAAGGCTCCGGAGCTGCACCGAGCCCTTGCGTCGCAAGGCCATCAGGTTCGGGTTGTGGCCACACGACAGGCCTGCCATTTTTTCGATCCCGCCTCGCTTGGAGCGGGCACTTCAAAGCCCGGTACCGGATCGAAGCGTGATCCGGAAATTTGCACACTGGATGAGGATGAGTGGCCAAACTCATCAGATGGCGGCAACCGCTGGAACCGGGGCGATGAGGTGTTGCATATCCGCCTGCGCGAATGGGCGGATATGCTGGTGGTCGCCCCACTCGACGCCAACACGCTGGCCAAATTCGCGCTGGGAATCTGCGACAACTGCCTGACCTGCGTCTGGAGGGCCTGGGACCGCACCAAGCCCTGTCTCATCGCCCCGGCGATGAATACCCTCATGTGGGGGCATCCCGCAACCGCGCGCCATTTGGCCCAGTTGATCGAGGACACAGGGCACCCGGTTCCCCCAAAGGCCCCGTTGGAGCAATCCTGCCAACTTCTGCAGCGGGGAGCCAACGGTCTTCAAATGGCTGCACCGGAGCACAAGAAGCTGGCCTGCGGGGACGAGGGAATGGGGGCGATGGCCTCCCTCGAAACCATCCTGGACCTGGTTGAACGGCTGCTGAAACCCGGCCAAAACGCTTGAGAAGTCAGGCGGGATTCTCCATCATCCGAACCGCCTCGCAAGCCAAGAATAACGCCGCTGTTTCAATGCGCAGCTTGCGCCTTCCCAGTCCGCAGGGGCGCCAGCCCGCCTGAAGCAGGACCTTCACCTCGGCCGGATCAAAACCTCCCTCGGGGCCCACCACCGCCACCAGGGGTGAAGAGGGATTCAGGGCCGGCGGCAAGGACCAACCTGCTTCCCTTTCCTCAGGAACATGGCCAAACCACAAGGCGGCCCGCTCCGGAGGAAAAAGCCCCACCAATTTTTCAAGGGAAACCATTTCGCCGATTTCCATGAGCCGGCTTCTGCCACATTGCTTGCTGGCTTCAATCACATGGCGACGGAGACGCTCCAGCCGTTTGGGCTCCGGATGAATCACGCTCCGCTCGCTCTTCAGGGGGATGAATTGGCTGACGCCAACCTCCGTCAGCTTTTCGATCAGAAACTGCTCCCGATCGCCCTTCGGCAAGGGGGCCACCACCACCACCGGGGCGGGCGTCTCCAAATGGGTTGAAACCGGCTCCCCCAGCAACAGGGAACACCCATGGCGCGAAATGTCCACAATCCGTCCCGGGTAATCGACCCCGTCACCGCCAAACAAAACCACCTCATCGCTGGCCTTAACCCTTGAAACTAAAAGATGTTGCGTTTCATCTTTGCCCAGGGCAACCAAACCCGGGGCTAGGGGAACATCCGTATGGAATCTCTTGCTCATGGTTGTTATCAGCTCCCCCGACCGTCACAGCGCGGAGATTGTAAATGAAACGGGACTCGCAAGACAGCCAGGCGCAGGCCGTTCTCCCCCCTGGGTTCTGGTCCCAGGCGCCCTCGGACCAGTTGCACAGGCTCGAGCAATTATTGCAGCAATTCCTGACACTTCCCGGATTTCAGCAGGGTACGCCTGGCGCCTTTTCCCAGCCCGGAAACCCGCCCCTGCCATCGCCTTCCCAACCGCCGGTCGCGACCCACCAACCAATCAGCAACTCCCCATCCCAACCAGCTTCAACTTCTGGAACCGGGTGGGCCCCCTCGGGGTCAACCTGGGGCCCACTCGCGGAAGCCTGGAAGCATGTCCAGCAGGAAAAACAGTCGTTTGCTCCCCGGATGGATTCAACCCCGGCCAGGCCCGTGGTTCCAGCTACCGCGGCCCCGCAGCCAAGCCAGGAACTCCCTGGAAACATAGCCTGGCATTTCCCTGTGGAAAACGCGGAACCGGATACCCCGATTCCCGCCTGGAATCTGGAAATCCCTGGCGAGATTACCCCCTGGGGGGGTGCCGCACCGGATCATCCTCCGGCCCTGCCTTCCTTGGAATCTTCAAACACCTTCAACCACACTCCAGCGGCGAAGACGCCCCAACCTGGTGAGCAAAAAGCCAGCATCCCGGTTCAGGTTGGTCGCATCCATAAAACCCTGGTATTTGGCAACCGGGTGGTGGATGCCTGCCTGCAAAGGATGGGTTGGCCCGGAAGGGGCCTCCAAAGTTCGTTGGGAAAGTGGAGCCTGGGCCTTACCGGGATTTGCCTGCTGACTTTCGGGACATGGCTCTATTTCCGCGAGGCGGTGGATGAACTGGTAGGCCAGATCGGATTCAGCGAAATGACTCCTCCCTGAGCCGATGCCCCTTCACGCCCTGTTTTCTGCTAAAAAAGAAAACTGACGCGGGGCTGGGCGGAAACTGTTCGCGGACAGTTTGTGCCCGGCCCAACCACCCGTTGCGCTGCTCAGGAAGCGAGGACATATTGCAGGGCCATCTTTCCCCGGGCAAAGACGCTTCCGGAACCACTGAAACACAGGGAATTGGTTTGGGATCTGGAAAAGGCGAACCCGGGGCAATCCCTTCGGGAAGGGTGCCTTCCCGTGAAAAGCCGGACTATGTCGCCGGGTTACTATCCGCGCTCATTCCAGGATTGGGGCAGCTTTACCAGAGGCGGGCCTTCAAGGGTTGGCTGTTCCTCGGCTGCATCTACTTTTTGTTCTTCTACGGGTGGGTACTGGGCGGAAAAAGCAATGTTTACCTGCCCCGGGCGGAGCAATGCGTTCCGTTCAAGACAAACGTTGTCCGGGTGGCCTTCGGTATCCCGTTTCCCAAGCCCCTCTACTACCGTTGGCAATACCTAGGCCAAATGGGAGTGGGATTGGCCGCCTGGCCGGCTATCCTCCAGTGCTACTGGGCGGATGAGGAAAACGAGCCCGATGTCACCCCACCCCTTCTGGGCAAGTACCTCAAGGCGCCCCCGGAGCGCGAATTGAACCGTTTGCAGACCGAAGGTGACGCAAGTTGGGAATTGGCCTGGGTGTTCACTGTTGCCGCCGGCCTGTTGAATCTTTTGGGCATCTACGATGCCCTCTGCGGCCCAGCGGTGATCGCTGACAAGAAGGCTTGCGAGGGCGATCCAAATCCTTCCGCAGCGGGTGGGAACTGACCATGTGGCAGTCCATTTTCTGGCATATTCCAGCCCTGGTGATTCCAGTGAGCCTGGTTTACGGGGCCACCCGTTTTGAAAACCCCGGGGAAATCATCGGCGAGGCCATCCAATGGATCCGGCGGCTGGTGGTGTTTCTGACAACCATCGCCATCGTGGTTCACCTGCTCACCTGGCTTGTCTGATCAGTTATTATCACCCTGTAAACGCTCGGGGCCCCCTGGTGATCCAGGGGGCCCCGAGCGTTTTTCAACAGGGTATGGCGACGGTCAGAACGCCGGCATACCGCGGTGATTACTCCTGGGCCTTGGCAACGCCGGTGGCCTCGAAGCGAGCGACGGACTCTTCGCCGGCGCGGACAACCACCTTCTTGGTCATGGTCTGGGGCTTGCCATCGATTTCAACCACGGCGGTGAGCTCGTAGAAGTAGTTCTGGCCAGCTTCGAGAACCGGGGTGGAGAACTCGCGGCGGGCGCCGGAGCTCAGGGTCTCGGTGCCATCGACAACCAGCTTGGCGTCCTGGGGCAGTTCAACAATCACACGGGCCTTCAGGCCGGTGGAAACCTGGCCCTTGGCGGGGGTGCCCTTGGTGGCGGGAACGGTTTCAACCGCACCCTTGGTGGCGCCACCCTTGATCGCGGAGGATTCAATGATCACGCTGCTGCCCATGCAGCCGTAGCAGCCGCTGCAGCCCATGCAGGAGTAGTAAGAGCCGTAGCAGCCGCTGCAGCCCATGCAGGAGTAGTAGGAGCCATAGCAGCCGCTGCAGCCATAGCAACCGTAGCAGGAGTAAACGCTGCCGGTGCAGCCACAGCAGGAGTAAACCACGGGAGCGCACTTGGGGGCGCAGTGGGCGCCGCAGCCGTAAGCCTTGCTGCAGAAGAAGAAATCAGGGGTTGCGGAAGAGCCGATCATTGCGGCCATGACGATGGCGGAAATCATGTTGTGGGAACTCCGAAGGGTGGGGTGAAAAGGTCACGCCAACTGGCAAAATCGCAAGCCGGGGCGTAATGGAAAAGATAGGGGAATTTTTCAGGCAACCAAGGCCAGATCTATGTGGCTCCATTTTATGTATTCCGGTTGGATTCTATGAGCGGAAAAATCGGAACAAATATCCCAATTTGACCTTGGAAATTTTTTCATGAATGTTTCAGCACTTTGGTAGATTCAGTCCATGAGCGCACCTCAACCACTCTCCAGTAAGATATATTTTGATTGCAATGCTACTGCCCCGGTATTTCCCGAGGTGGGTGCGGCGATGCTCCCTTGGCTGACGGGGCAGGTGGGCAACGCCTCCAGCAAGCATGTCTTTGGCAAGGAGGCCAAAACAGCGGTTGAGACGGCTCGCGGCCAGCTCGCCCGACTGATTGAGGCGGATCCGTCAGAAATCTTCTTCACCTCGGGGGGGACTGAGGCTTCCACTTTGGCCCTGAGGGGGTTTGCCCCACCTCGGGGTGGCCTCCTTGGGAAGATTTTCAACCCTTTCCGGCTCTATCTCAGCCCGGCGGACCACCCGGTCAGCATCGAGACCGCTTTGGCCCTGGCCCAGGAGGGAAAGGTGAGGATCCGTTGGCTCCCCCTCGACGCGGAGGGAAGGGTGGACCTCACCCGGGCCAGAGGGATGATTCGTGAGTCCAAAGGTCTGGCCAGCGTTCTGGTGGCCCACAACGAGTCAGGAACCCTCCAACCGGTGCGGGAACTGGCGGACCTGTGCCACAACCGTGGATTGTTGCTCCATGCGGACGGTGCCCAGGCTGTTGGAAAAATCCCCTGCTCGGTGCGTGAATTGCAGTGCGATCTACTGACAATCGCCGGGCACAAAATGGGAGCCCCCCAGGGGATTGGGGCCCTTTATGTGCGCCAAGGCCTGCAACCCAGGCCCCAAGTGCAGGGTGGGGGACAGGAGCGGGGCCTTCGGGCTGGCACCGAGCCTGTCGCCCTGATTGTGGGCCTGGGAAAAGCGGCTGAAATAGCCCGGGAAACCATGGCGTCGGTCAACACTCGTCTGGCCACCCTGAGGGATACGCTATGGGCCAGATTGCGCGTCATTTTTGGCTCTGAAATCCTTCGCATCACGCATCCCACGCTCGCGTTACCCAACACGCTTTTTGTGGCCCTGCGAGGAATGGAGAGTGGCACCCTTTTGGCGGATATACCGCTGCTGGGTGCCTCCACGGGTTCGGCATGCCACGATGGCCGTCACCAGTCCCGCCTGTTGGGGGCGATGGGTGTGGACGCTTCATGGCACAAGGGGACCCTGCGTCTCAGCCTGGGACGCGGCACCACGACGGAAGACATTGAAACGGTGGCCACCTGGCTGGAATCGAAGGCCCATCGAACGGCTTGAAAATCAGCCCGGAGTAAGCCATCCGGCCATGACCAGGCTAACCAGATTGAAAAGCGCATGGACCACCACGCACGCCACCAAAGGCTGCCCGCTGGCACGCATCCAACCCAGCCCAAAAGCCAGCGACATCAGGGCCACCGGAGCCGGCCAGGTGGAGGCGTGAAGGCAGGAAAAAATCTGCGCCTGGGCGATGATTCCGCACCAAACCGCCCGGTTATTTTGGTCCGGGATCGGGGCCAGCCAGACAGCCACCACGGGCAAAACCAGAAGTCCGGCCAGCAAACCGCCGTTGAACCATCCATATAGCCCCTGAAACTTGCTCAAATCCAAGGCAAATCCCAGCAAAAGCAGGCTTACGACCACCCCGACCAGGCTGCGGGTCCCGGCCCGCATTGTGGCCACCAAAGTCATCAAATAACCCCTGCAAAGAACTTCCTCCATCACCGGGGCAACCAAACACCCCTGCAGGGCCACCAAAACCATCCCCCATCGACCACCATTCTGCAACAGGGTGCTGAGGGGATGGATTTCGGGTTCCTGCAAGAAAACCCGGTTCAGGCAGAAACCCAATCCCATCCATGCCACATGGCTTGCAACCACCGCGGCCAATCCAATTCCCAGCACCCCCAAGGGGGCGGATCGTTCAGGTTGAAAAGGATGGTTAGTGCACCCGGTCGCCGGATGGCGCATCATGGCCACCAACAGCAGCAATTGGGCTGGAAAAACAAGGAGGGTGGCGGCCCCGGTGGCAAGCAGCCTGGATACTTTTTTCCCTTGGACACCCAGGGGGCCATCGTTCGTTGAAGTACCCGGGTTGGGGCCCGAAAAGTAACCTTTGGCTGCCAGTTCCTGGCCCAGAAAAACCGCCAGCCCGCTTCCAGCCACCCAGAGAAAAAGAACCAGGAACAGGTTGGCCAGGGCGGAAATCCCCGGATGGGCATCCGAAGACGGTCCGGGCAAAATCGGATCGAATGCTCCGGAGCGAGCTTCCGGTAAAGGATTCACAGGCTGTCGTTCGTCCACCGTTTCATCCATTTGCCGTCAAGGGTTCCACTCGGCCCCGGAACTGGTTCAGATTCTCCCACCTTATGATGCCAGACCGGGGTCGAAACCGCTCCGGTTGGCTGATTCCTTTCCATGGAATAACCTGAACCAATACTTTCGCACCCATTCGCGGACAAACGCTCGCCCATGGCCGACATCCTGAACCGCATCGTTGAGACCAAAAAGCGGGAGGTGGGCGAACTGCTCCGCAGGCACCCCTTGGCCCACTGGGAGGCCGATGCCCGCCAGGCCGCCCCGGCCAGGGGTTTTCTCACCCAAATGTCTCTTCCGGGCATTCGTGTCATCGCCGAGGTCAAGAAGGCGTCCCCATCAGCAGGGGTCCTGAGGGACCCTTTCATTCCCGGGGAGATCGCGAAGTCCTACGCCGGCCACGGGGCCGCCTGCATCAGCGTGCTGACGGACAACGATTATTTCCAGGGAAAGCTTTCCGATCTGGAAGATGTGCGGGCCGCGGTGCCCCTGCCCGTTTTGCGAAAGGATTTCCTCATCGACCCGGCCCAGGTTTTCGAAGCCCGCATCCACGGCGCTGACGCCATCTTGCTGATCGCTGAAATCCTAAGCCCGGGGCAACTGGCCGAATTGCATCAACTGGCCGAAAGCCTGGGGATGGCGGTACTCGTGGAGTTGCACGATGCGGCCAGCCTGGACAAGGTGCTCGCGGCCAAACCGAAGCTGGTGGGAGTCAACAACCGGGATCTGCGCACTTTTCAGGTTCGGCTGGAGCACACCCTGGAAATCGCCGCCAACCTTCCGGCGGAAACCTTGGTGGTCAGCGAAAGCGGGATCAAAACCCCCGAGGATATCCGCTACCTGGTGCGGGGAGGAGTCCATCGATTCCTTGTGGGAGAAGCGTTCATGCGCTCGCCATCGCCGGGCCAGCGGCTGGCCGAATTGATCTCGTTATGACCAGCCCGGGGGAAGCGAAGGCCCCCACTTTCCCCATGGCATCCCCACCCGTAGAACCGCCGGACCTGAGCTCCCTTTTCCGGGTGGAGTTGGCGCGGCTTTGGCGGTTTTTTTCCGAAAAAGAAGCACCGCAAACGGCCCGAGGCCCCATCCTGGTGGCGGTGAGTGGCGGCGCCGACAGCATGGCGCTGGCAACCCTTTTCGCCCAACAGGGTGGCAACGGACACGGTGCATGTGCCTGGCAACTGGTGCATGTGCAACACCGCTTGCGTGGCCTGGATAGCCTGGAAGACGAGCGGTTTTTGGTGGAATCGGGGCCGGTATGGAGCCGGTTTCCCAATCCACCTGCCAGTATCGTGGTTTTGAACGGCGTTCCGGAGGGTGGCTGGCCTGCCGGCTCATATGAGGATGCGGCCCGGTTGGCCCGTTATCGCGCCCTGCTGCAACACGCCGCCGCATGGAATGCCGCGGCCATCTGCACCGCCCACACTCTGGATGATCAGGCGGAAACCGTTCTGTTGCGGCTCTTCCGCGGCGCGGGCCTTGCCGGCTTGCGGGCCATGCGTCCGGTTACCACCCGGTCGGGCACCCCGATCCTGCGCCCGCTCCTTGGCGTTTCCCGTGGCGCCTTGCGGGCATTTTTGGCCAGCCAATCCATCGGCTGGCGGGAAGACGCCTCCAACGCCCAAACCCAGGCGGACCGGAACTTTCTCCGTCACAACATCATCCCGCTGGCCCAGGAGCGGTGGGGCGACAGGATTCCGCGCTTCCTGGCCCGGTTGGCCCGGCAGGCGGGGCGCTGGGCCGAAGACCGGCAACGGTGGCTGGACAGGTTGATCGCCTCGTGGGAGTTGCCCAAGGCCGGAAACCGTGTGGTCTGGCATTTGGGCAAGGCAAAAATAAAAAAGACCAAGGTTCTTGCGGATTGCCTGCACCGGTTGTGGGCGCGGGAAGGCTGGCCGGCCAGGGAATGGTCGGACCGACGGTTCCGTCGTCTGGCACGGTTCATCCGGGGGAAAGCCGCCCTGGAAAACCTGCCGCAGGGATGGGCGATCTATCTTGATGAGCATGTGGTCCGCTTCGATCCGCCTTCCTCCTGGACAGGAAGACTATCGGGCCGGGCCGATTGAAAGGTGCAACACGGATGTCCGTTTCGGCTGTCAGCCAAAATCTCGACCCCAACTCCTCTATCCCCGTGCGTCGCGCCCTGATATCGGTCAGCGACAAGACCGGGCTGATTGACCTGGCCAAAGCGCTGGCGGCCCACGGGGTTGAGCTGGTCTCCACGGGAGGCACCCACAAGGCCCTGGCCGATGCCGGCCTGAAACCGAAGGAAATTTCCGAACTGACCGGATTCCCCGAGGGACTGGGCGGCCGGGTGAAAACCCTGCACCCGTTCGTGCACGGTGGGCTGCTGGCCCGGCGGGGCCTGGCCGAGGATGAACAGTTTGTCACCGCCCAGGCGATTCCCTGGATCGACCTGCTGATCTGCAACCTGTACCCGTTTGAGAAAGTCACCAGCGATCCCGCCTGCCCGTGGGATACCGCCATCGAGAACATCGATATCGGCGGCCCCGCCATGGTGAGGTCGGCGGCCAAGAACCACGCGCATGTCGCCGTGCTGACCGATCCCTCGCAATACCCGGCCTTTGCCGAGGAAATCGCCGCCGGAAAGGGGACGGTTCGTCGGACAACCTGCCGCAGGCTGGCCACGGAGGCCTTTGTGCGGATCGCCAGCTACGATGTGGCCATCGCCCGTTACCTCTCCAGCAGGCAGGAGGTGGACACAGGCCGGCTGCTGATGGACCTGCCCGAGATTTCCAAGCTGCGCTACGGGGAGAATCCGCACCAGTCCGCCTCCCTGTACGGGACCCGGGAGGCCGGCACCCTGGCCGCCTCGGCGGTGCTGCACGGCAAGGAGATCAGCTACAACAACTGGCTCGACCTGGATGCCGCCTGGTCGATTGTCAGCGGGATGGAAGCCCCCACCGCGACGGTGATCAAGCACACCAACCCCTGCGGCGCCGCCGTCGCCCAATCGCTGGAAAAGGCCTTCCTCGCCGCCTACGATGCCGACCCCGTTAGCGCCTACGGCGGCATTGTCGGCCTCAATCGCGAGGTGGACGCCGCCACCGCCGAGGCCATGGCCCTGCCCGGCAGGTTTCTGGAGTGCATCGTCGCCCCCGGCTTTACCAAGGAAGCCCTGGAAATCCTGACCACCAAGCCCACCTGGAAGAAAAATGTCCGGCTGGTGGCGGTGGGCGCGCACAGGCCCGCCGGAGGCCAACCGGTGGAGCTTCGCTCGATCGACGGGGGTGTGCTGGCCCAGACCAAGGACCTTGCCAACGAGGGCAGCGCCGGGTGGAAAACAGCCTCCAAAAAGCAACCCAGCGCCGTGGAATCACGCGATCTGGAGCTGGCCTGGAAACTGGTGGCTCAGGTGAAAAGCAACGCCATTGTGCTGGTGAAGGATGGCTGCCTGGTGGGTGTGGGCCAGGGGCAGACCAGCCGGGTGGAATCGGTCAAGCTGGCCATCGCCAAGGCCGGCGAAAAGGCCAGGGGCGCGGTGCTGGGTTCAGACGCGTTCTTTCCGTTCCGCGACGGTGTGGACGAGGCGCTGAGGGCCGGGGTGAGGGCTTTTGTCCAGCCCGGCGGATCGATGCGCGACGCGGATTCGGTCGCGGCCTGCGACGAGGCGGACGCCACCATGATTTTCACGGGCGTGCGCCACTTCAAGCACTAAATGGCCCGGCGTTTCAGCGGGCTGGAAAGCGGAAGGCGGCGGCGGTGTCCCATGCCCCCTCGCCGCGGGCAAGGGCCTCATCCTGCAGTGCCGCCACCTGGGCGGTCACTCGCAGGGGATTTGCCGCGGCCGCCTCATGCATCAACCGCACATCCTTGCGGGCCATGGCCACGGTGAAATCCGGAGGGCTGAATGAACCGGAGGCCACACGGGCACCCAAGGCCGGCAGGGAGGCGCCGGGATTGCAGTCCTGCAGGGTGATGAGGGAGTCCGCGGGGGAAATTCCCGCCGCGGCGGCCAACCGGAAAATATCGGCGACAATCCCGTATTGGCCCAGGAATGCCAGGTTGCCTATCAGTTTGTGCACGGCGGCCAAATGCGGGCCCTCGCCCAGATTGATCACCTTCCCGGTCATCCGTCCCAAATCCGGCAGCACCCTGACGACCTGATCCTGCCGGCCGGAAACCAGCAAAAAGCCTTCCCCTGCAAGCGCATTGCCCGGGGACATCATCACAGGGGCGTGCAGATACACCCGGTCGCGCTCTGACCAACGAGCGCAGCGTTCGCCAGTCGGCTCGGGCAAGGTGGTGGAGTGGTCCAGAATCCAGCAGTCTCCCGGTATCAGCCCTGCCAGGGGTTCCAGCGTCTCATCCACCGCCCGGTCATCGGCCAGAATCAGGTGAATCCGGTCCACTCCCGCGACAGCCCCGGCCGGGGTGGGGCAGGGGACCGCGCCAAAGGAACGCAACGCCTCGGCCTTGGCGGGGGTACGGTTCCACACGCGGACCTCGTGGCCCTGCTTCAGAAACCGCCGGACCATGCTGGTCCCCATCAATCCCGCGCCCAGAAAACCGATTTTCATGGCCATGCCCTTTGATTTGCCCCTGTCGGCGGATGATTTCCGCAAGGCGTATCATATCGCCAATCCAACCGGACCTATTGCCCAACGGTCGAGGAAGCTGGATCATGGGGACTTGAACCCGATTCCCCCAAATGGCGGAGCCCCACCATGCGGACCGAAAGCACCAATTCCCCGATGGATCGACGCTCCGCGGTCAAGACCATGGCCGCGGCCGCGGCGGCCTGCGCCATTCCCCGGACTCATTCCCTTGCCACCGAGGCCAACGCCATGCAGGTGATCGACACCCACCAGCACCTTTGGGACATCGAGAAATTCACGCTGCCCTGGCTGCCCAAGGATGGCCCGCTGGCCAAATCGTATGGCCTGGCGGATTACCGCAAGGCCACCGAGGGCCTGAATGTCGTCAAGACGGTCTACATGGAGGTGGATGTCACCGAAAGCCAGCAACTGGCCGAGGCTGAACTGGTTTCGGGTTACTGCTCCGACCCCGCCACCGGAATGGTCGGCGCGGTGATCTCCGGAAGGCCGGCCTCGCCCGGCTTTGGGGAATATGTGGGGAAGGTGCTAAAGCTGAAGGGGATCCGCGGCATCCGCCAGGTGCTGCATGTGCCCGCCACGCCGTCGGGCTTTTGCCTGGAAAAGGCGTTCATAGACGGCATCCACCTGCTGGGAAGCAAGGGCCTCAGCTACGACCTGTGCGTGAAGCACACCGAACTCCCCAATGTGGCCAAGCTGCTGGCGGCCTGCCCGGACACCCGGTTCATCCTCGATCACTGCGGCAATCCCGACCTGAAGGACGCCAGCCAGGACCCGTGGAAGAAAAACCTCGAACTGGTGGCCAGGCATCCCAATGTGGTGGTGAAGGTGTCGGGCTTCCTGGCCTCGGCCCCGGGCTTCGGCCAATGGAAACTGGATCAGGTCGCCCCCATCATCAACCACACTATCGACACCTTCGGCCCCGACCGGGCCATGTTCGCCGGCGACTGGCCGGTGGTGCTTTTGGGCGCCTCCTATTCCCAATGGCTGGGAACCGTTCGGGATGTGGTGAAAAACCGTCCCGAGGCCGACCAGAAGAAGTTGTTCCACGACAACGCCGTGAGGGTGTACCGCCTGGCGTGACCGGGCCGGCCCTCCACACCGCCACCCGCACCCGATTTTCCCGGAAAGCAGCATGCTGAATCCCACTTTGGAAATCCGCGCCGCCATCGAGGCGGCGCGGCTGTCCGAGTCGCGCATCATGGAGTTCTACTCCTCCATGAGCCAGATCGAGGACGCCCAGGCCAACATCACCACGCAGGCCGACCGCGACTCGCAGGACATCATCCTGGGCCACCTTTATCGGGCCTTCCCCTCGGACGGGTTCCTGGGCGAGGAGAACACCGACCTCTACGCCACCCTGCCCAAAACGGGCAACCGTTTGTGGGTGGTGGACCCGATCGACGGCACCAGAGGGTTCGCCAAGAAAAACGGGGAGTTTTGCATCATGATCGCCATGGTGCAAAACCACGAGGTGCAACTGGGCGTGGTGCTGGACCCGACCCGCAAACGGCTCACCTTCGCGGAGAAAGGGGCCGGATGCTGGCGTCGCGACGGGCGCATGCCCGACATCCGCTGCGCGGTCAGCCCCAACGGCCACACGGCGCGGCTGACGCTGGCGCGGTCCCGGCCCAAGGTGCCGGGCAAGCTGGAGGGGAAGTCGCTGCTGCTGGCCCCTGAAAAACTGCTGGAAACCTACTCGGCCGGGTTGAAATTCGCCGCCGTGGCGCGCGCCGAGGCCGACGCCTACACCAACGACTACCCCACCTACAACGACTGGGACATCTGCGCCGGGCACATCCTGGTGGAGGAGGCGGGGGGCAGGGTTTCCAGCCTGGCCGGGCGACCGCTTCTCTACGGCGCCCCGGGCTATCAGCAGGATGGCTTCCTGGCCTCCAACGGCCTGTTGCACAACGCGCTTCTGGCCAAGATCCGGCCGAAGGGCTGAGCCGGTTTCCTAGCGGGCCGTTCCACCCAACGGCGGGGGCCCCTTGATCTGGGCCAGCCGGGCCTGGGCGGTGTCGGCGTGGCGGCTGCCCGGGAAGGTGACCAGCACCTTCTCGAGATAAAACACACCTTGCTGCGGATTGCCCTTGCCGATCCAGGCGTCGGCCAGATTCAGGTACAGGCCCGCCAGCTTGTCGGCGGACTGCTCGGCCACCAGCCGGAGTTTGTCCGGATCATTGCGGATCGACTGGACCTCCTCCTTGGCCATTTTCGCCTCGTCGGATTCTGGAAACTGGGCCAGCAGCCGTTCGGAGGTTTCCAGCAGACCGGCGAGATGCCCCTGCCTTTTTTCCTCTTCCATCTGGTCCGCCAGCAGTTTGGCCGCGGACTCCATGCCCGGTTTGCCGGCGGGGTCCGAACTGCGCGACGCCAGGGTTCCCTTGGCCAGGTCCCGGGCCGGGGTGCCCTCGGTGGTGGAATCGGGCAGGCTGTCGGCGCGCCCTGGCCTTTTGCGGCCCGGGTCGTTGGCGCCCAGCGGGCCGCCACGCGCGATCGTTTCGGCCTCCAACTCCTGCTGCAGGGCCCTGGCCTGGGAATAGACCGGGCCGCGGAATTCAGATTCGGTGATCAGCCGCAGCAAAACCGAGGCCCTGTCACGGTCCTGGTTCGTTCGAGCCTTGCGGGCCTCCTCCAGGGCGCCGGCCAGCCAGGCGGGGGCCTCGGGGCCCAATGCCGCCTTTTCCAGCGCCGTCAGGAAGCCCTTGGGGTCGATGAACCCCTCGTTGCTGCCTAGGATTTTCCCGGACGGGTCGGCGTAGACATGGGTGGGGTAATTGCGGAGGCCGAAGGCTTCCACCAACCTCGGGTTCTTTTGGCCGTCCACCTTCAGGCAGATCCAGCCACTGTTCAGCCTGGCGACCACCTTCGGGTCGGCCAGTGTCACGGCATCCATCTGCCGGCACCATGGGCAGTTCTCGGCGCCGATCTCGATGAGGAGGGGAAGCCCCCGCTCCGCCGAAGCCTTGCGAGCCCCCTCGTAATCGGAAAGCCAGGGGATGGAGCTTGGCGCCGCGGCGGCTGAAGGGGCCATCGGCATGGGGTCTTGCCCCCGCGTGAAAAACGGGGTCGCCAGAATCAACAGCGTCCCCATGCCCAGGGCGCGGCTGACCGAGGCCCTAGTATTCAAGATCGCGTGGCCTGTCTTCGCTGGACGGTTCATGGTTGCCTCCTCCTTGGCCATCAACTCCCCCGGGGCCGGCATTCCTAGGCCCTGGGGTGTGCCTTCCGGTAGTTTTCCTGCAGCTTCTGCGTGGTCACATGGGTGTAGATCTGGGTGGTGCTCAGGCTGCGGTGGCCCAGCAACTCCTGCACGGAGCGGATATCGGCCCCGGCGTCCAGCAGGTGGGTGGCGAAGGTGTGGCGCAGGGCGTGGGGCGACACATCCTCCTTCAGGCCGGAAAGCCGAGCCTGGTGCCTGAGCAACCGGTGCACGCTGCGGGAGGTCAACCGGGTGCCGCGGTGGTTGAGGAACAGGGCGTTTTGTTCCTTGGTTTTGGCAAGGCTCGCCCTCACCTCGATCCAGCGGCCGATCGCCTCCATCGCCATGGGGCCCAGCAGCACCAACCGCTCGCGTTTGCCCTTGCCGCGGACAACGGCCACGCCCTGGTCCGCATCCAGATCGTCCAGATTCAGGCCGACCAATTCGCTGACGCGCACGCCGGCCGAATAGGCCACCTCCCACAAGGCGTGGTCCCTGGGGGCCAGGCGCTTTTCCCCCTGGTCGGCCTCGAGCAGGGTGTCGATTTCGGTGCGGGTGAGGAACCGGGGCAGTTTCCGTTCCTTGCGGGGCCCCTTCAGGCCGTCGGCGGGGTTGGAATCCACCTTCTCGCGCAACCGCAGGTAACGGAACCAGGAGCGTATCGCGGACAGCCGGCGGCCTATGGTGGAACGGGAGTACCCCTGCTCCTGCATCCACGCCAGCCAGGTCCGCAGGTGGCGGGGGGTCACCTGGCTCACCTTGAGACCCTTGCCAAACGATTCGTGCAGGCGGTCCAGCGCCTGGGTCAGATCCTCGCGGTACGACTTCACGGTGTGGGCCGAGGCGCCCTTTTCCAAGGAAAGGTGTCGCAGGAAATCCGCCATTTCCGCCCGCATGGAAAGGCTCCCTCCCACCCTTCGAAACCATCACCCGCAGCGGGTGCCCCAACCGGGATCAGGCGGCCCCTTCCTGGAGCACCTGCTCCCGCATCTTTCCGGCCAGGATGGCCACATCAAACCCGGTCAACGGGCAGGTGGACTCCACCGCCAGCTCCTGCAGTTCGTCTAGCAGGGTCTCCTGGCTTTCCCGGTCGTAGACGAAGACAAAACGCTCCCCCTGCTTGGTCAACGCAAGCACGAAGACCTCCTGGCGCACGCGTCAACTCCGGATGCCGGCTCGAGGTGGTATGCCGTATGGGTTGATTTCGGAAGATGGGCCCACCCGGTCGTTGCGGATGTGGTCCTCCGGGGCAAAGAACCCGGCCCGCCCGTCAATCCTCCCCGCACAAACCTTGGAAGCGGCAGAATCAGATCAGATGGTCCAGGGAGGCCAAACCCAACCCTTCCCGGCAGGCAAGCGGCTCGCCGTACTTGCGCTGAATGGTCCAACCGTAGGCCCTGGCCCGGGTTTCCACATCCTCCAGGGGCAGGGTGGGGGTGGGGGCGCGGCCCTGGACCAACTGCGAATGGTAGCAACGCAGCACCTCCAGCTTCCGCTCAAAGTGCGCCGAGATGTCCACCACCAGGTCCGCCCTGGGCAAGGTGCGCAGATGCAGGGAAAAGTAGTACAGGAGCCTCGGCGGGTACCAAGGTTCACCGGGCATGTCGGTCTTGCTCAGTTTGGACCAAAAGCGCGCCGCGTCGGTGAGGGCGCTGGCGGCCACATGGTCGGGGTGGGCATCCTCCCAGTGGTGGGTGAACACCACCCGGGGCCGCCACAGGCGAAAGATCCCGGCCAGTCGTGCCCTGGCCTCCAGAGAGTTTTCCAGCGACCGGTTGGGAAGCCCCAGATTGATCCGCTGGTCCAAACCCAGCCGGGCGGTTGCCTCCGCCGTTTCCCGGGCCCTGATTTCAGGCGAGCCCAGGGGGGTTGGCTCGCCATTGGTCAGGTCCACCACCCCCACCCGGTACCCCTTTTCCTTCAGCAACAGAATGGTGCCCCCCAGGCCGATTTCGGCATCATCGGGGTGGGAGGCCACCACCAGGTAGTCAACCTGCGAATCCACAGAGTTTTGGGAAGATGGGCCGCTTTTCCCGGTGGACATGGCGTTGATTCCCGGCTGGCTGACGGTGCATCATGGTGCACCGTTTGGTTAGGAATCGGCGCGGTGACGCGGCCGATTCATCCGCTCATTTTATCGTGCGATCGGGAAAGGAATCCCATGCGCAAACTGATCGTGATCCCCGCCAGGTACGCCTCCTCCCGCCTTCCCGGCAAACCGCTCCTGCGTGAAACCGGAAAATACATGGTGGAGCATGTGTACGAGCGGGCCTGGCAGAGCAAGTTGGCCGACCGGGTGATTGTGGCCACCGACGATGACCGGATCGAGCAAGCCTGCAGGAGCTTCGGGGCCGAGGTTGTGCGCACCCGGGAAGACCACGCCTCGGGGACCGACCGCGTGGCCGAGGTGGCAGAAAGCCGGAATTTTGAACTGATCCTGAACCTGCAGGGGGACGAGCCCCTGATCGACCCGGCCAAGCTGGACCTGCTGTTCCAGTTGCTGGAGAACGATTCCGCCGCCGAGATGGCCACCCTGGTCACCCCGCTGACCAGCCTGGAATCGTACCGGAACCCCAATGTGGTGAAGGCCGTGGTGGATGACCGTGGCAGGGCGCTCTACTTCAGCCGCAGCCCCATCCCGCACATCCGGGACAATGCCGAACCCGATGCCGCCGCACTACGCGGGCTGGTTTGGCAGCATGTGGGCCTGTACGCCTACCGCAGGGACTTTTTGCTGCGCCTGGCGCAATTGCCGGTTCACCCCATCGAGCAGGCGGAAAAACTGGAACAGCTAAGGGTTTTGGCCACAGGTGGTTCCATCGCGGTGGGCAAGGTGGAAAACGCCGGAATCGGGGTGGACACCTTTGAAGACTACCGTCGGTTTGTAGAACAATATTTGCAATCCGGGCGCCGGGCGGCCTGACAGTCGGGGGGACTGGGGCGGCCAGTGCCCGCCCCAGCGGGCACCCCCTTTGATGTCGAAGCATATCTGCAAACATATCTTTGTAACCGGCGGTGTGGTCAGCTCCCTTGGCAAGGGGCTCACCAGCGCGTCCGTGGGACTGTTGCTCGAGAAAAGGGGCCTGCGGGTGCGCCTGCAGAAGCTGGACCCCTACCTGAACATCGACCCAGGCACCATGAGTCCCTACCAGCATGGCGAGGTCTATGTGCTGGATGACGGCACCGAGACCGACCTGGACCTGGGCCATTACGAGCGGTTCACCTCGGGCCCGCTCACCCGCCAGAGCAACTACACCAGCGGCCGCATCTACCAATCCATCCTGCAGAAGGAGCGGCGGGGCGAGTACCTGGGCAGCACCGTGCAGGTGATTCCCCATGTGACCGACGAGATCAAGGCGGCCATCCGTGGCGTTGCCACCAGCGATGTGGATGTGGTGATCACCGAGCTGGGCGGCACGGTGGGCGACATCGAGGGCCTGCCCTACCTGGAGGCCATCCGCCAGTTCGCGCTCGATGTCGGCAAGAACAACTGCCTGTACATCCACCTGACGCTGGTGCCGTACCTGAAGGCGGCGGGAGAGGCCAAGACCAAGCCCACCCAGACCAGCGTGATGCAGCTCCGCCAGATCGGTATCCAGCCCGATGTGCTCATCTGCCGCACCGAGCGGGAAATGAGCGAGGGGATGAAGGACAAGATCGCCCTGTTCTGCAATGTGGAACGGCGGGCGGTCATCGAGGAGCGGGACAAGGAGTTGTCGATCTACGAGGTTCCTGTCAGCCTGAGCGCCAACAAGCTGGACCAGATCATCGTCGAGAAGCTGGCCCTCGAGGCCAAGCCCCTCGACATGAGCGAATGGCAGGGGATGCTCAACCGGGTGCTCAACCCCCGGCAGGAGGTCTCCATCGGCGTGGTGGGCAAGTACATCAGCCTTTCCGACGCCTACAAGTCGATCTACGAGTCGCTCGACCATGCCGGCATCGCGCTGGAAACCCGCGTGGTGGTGCGGCGGATCGACAGCGAGGAAGTGGAGCGGGACGGGGCCGAGCGCACCCTGGGCGGGCTAGACGGCATTTTGGTGCCCGGTGGTTTCGGGTACCGCGGCATCCCCGGGAAGCTGGCCGCCGTGCGCTACGCCCGCGAGAAAAAGATCCCGTTCTTCGGCATCTGCCTGGGGCTGCAGTGCGCGGTGATCGAGTTCGCCCGCAACGCCCTGGGCCTGAAGGATGCCAACACCACCGAGATCGATGCCGACACCAAGGACCCGGTGGTCTGCCTGCTGGATGAGCAGTTCAGCATCACCGACCTGGGCGGCACCATGCGCCTGGGCTCCTACCCCTGCAAGCTGACCCCCGGCAGCCTGGCCCGCAAGGTCTATGGCGCCGACGAGGTGCGCGAGCGGCACCGGCACCGGTACGAGTTCAACAACGCCTACCGCCAGCGGTTTGAGCAAGCCGGCATGCGTTTCTCCGGCACCAGCCCTGACGGCAACCTGGTGGAGGTGATCGAAATCCCCGACCACCCGTGGTTCCTGGCGGTGCAAAGCCACCCGGAGTTCCAATCCAAGCCGACCAAGGCGCATCCGCTCTTCCGCGAATTCACCCGCGCCTCGATTGAGCAGAAGAACCGCAAGCGGAATTGAGATTATTTTCCCATGTAAAAGCGCGATCCCCGGCAGGTCCAACAACATGCCGGGGATCGCGCTTTTGGTGGCGAGGAATCGGCGGATCGTTATTAGAACCGCCACTCCAGGCCGAGGTCGATGCCCTGGGCCCAAATACCGGTGCCATTCCAGTTGAAAGCGGGTTGAGCCGGTTGGGCGCCGGGCACCGAGGGAGGAAGCAGGTTGGGATTCACATTCGGGTTGATCACATTCCCGGCCCGGGCGACGCTGCTCCAGTAGAGGAAGGAGTAACCGGCTCGCAGGCGCACGGTTTCGGTGACAAAGTAACCCAGGTGGCAACCCACCTCGGGAACAAAGGTCAGCACCTCGCGGCTGTAGGAGCCAATGTTGCTTGGCAGCGCCAGCAAGCCACCGGGGGATGTGGCAGGGACCACGCCGGGCACTGTGACGGTAGTGTTACCCGTGATGCTGCAAGACTGGTAAGTGGAACCTAGGGCGATGCGGCCACCACCATCGACAAACCAGCGCCCCGTCCGGTATTCACCTCGCAAGCCCAGGTCGCAGCCGTAGAACTGGCTGCCGGTCTTGAACTGGTCGAGGATGGCGAAATTGGTGCCCACCGGGATGGCGGCGCTGCCCGGGTCGATACTGGTCAGGTTCTCGGTCACACGGACCGTGTCTCCAATGGTGAGATAGCGGAAACCGGCCACACCGTCGATGCGGTAGTTTTCGGCACCCGCCAGGTTGTAAAGCCCCAGCACGCCGGCACCGTAAAGCCCGGAAGTGGTGATGCTGGCCGAGGATGTTCCATCCAGCAAGCCGGGGTAGGAGACCAATTCCGCGGCGTTCTGGTTGTTGGTGGCATCGACATACGGACGGCTGACCACATTGGGGGTACCGGCCGTGTATTCCGATCCGGTGCACCCGGGCAAAATCAGGCCATACATTTCCAAGCCGACGGTTTTTTCGTCATTCACCCAGGTGCCCAAGGTGAATCGACCGCCGGGCAGCATGTCCTGGTTGTAGGTGTTACCGCCGAACAGCACCACCGCCCCCGGGGTACCAAGTACCCCCGCCTGGCTGACCGGGGTTCCCGCCGGGCTGGCGGAGAGCAGGGGGGGCGGAGAAGTGCCTTTCAACCACCACAAAAGCAGGTCCGCACCCATCCAATGCATGCCTTCGGGAGCATAGACGGGCGGGGGCATCACCAAGGGATCCCCGTTGCCATCAAACGGCGCCTGGGGAGCCTGTAGACCACGGAAGCCGGCTGGAATCAAGGAACCGGTCTCCTTTCCTCCCCGTTGGCTGATAGCAGATTCAGGCGATTGGGCATCCGAACTGGATACAACGTTCGTTTTGGAAGGGTTCAGGTTCCCCAAGGGCAGTTCCTGGGCTTGAGACAGGCCGGCCAACAAACTACCGGAAAGCAGTCCGGCACCCAGGCGCAGTAGATTCCTACGCATGTTCATCCTCCAGATGGAACGATTCTGTGAATTTGCTCGTAGGTTCCAGTGAAGCGGAACAAACGGGGCGTGGGCTTGGCACAACTTGTATCGAATGGGGAGAATATGCGACCAAAGGCGGTCGCACTCAAAAATGAGCGTGTCCACCATCCAATTGATGGTTTTTCCGGTTGGTTAAAATAGAGAACCTTTTTTGATATATACAGAAACTAAATGCTAACTATTTTTGTTACTTCTAATTAAAGCGGATATTTTTTTAACCAGTGCAGTTTTTTTGAAAAACTGGCTTTTCCAATTCCAAAGACTGAAAGAATTGGGAATATTAGAAAATTTTAGAAATTTAGCTTGAACGGACACTTTGGGCCTGTTTTATTTTGAATCGAGGATTTTTGCATCAGCAGGGCTAGCTGCATCTGCTGATCAACAAGGAAAATGGGTGAGTATATAAGATACTTATAGATACTATCAGATTTTTCTTGTGCAAACCATTGTATCGAAACCTGATTTGAAGATAATTTTAGAACTTATCATCCGGTTTAAAAGGCGCCTCCAAGGATCACCACGAATTTCACCCGGGAGAGTTTGAAGTGAATCTGAATGGTCTACAGGGTTTGTTTGGAACATGGGACAAAACACTGCGCCGCAAGAAGGCCTCACTAGTTTCGGCCAAACCCTCCAAAGCCTCCCGACACAAGCTTTCTCAACTCAGCCTGGAAACCCTGGAGGGGCGCATCACCCCAGCGGTGACCATCACGCGCACCTCCGCGCCGGTGTTTTACACCGACAACTCGCCGCCGTCCGGTGACCCACAGATGCGTGGCAATTATGCCACCTTTGTCGTGACCAACACCGGTGCGACCATCGATGACGCCTGGGCCAGCATTGGCAACTTCACGGCAGCAACCGGACAACCTCTACTCGGCCTTGGGACCTACAGCCCCGGCACGGTCAGCCTCGGTCGTATGGAAACCGGTGCCAGCAAACTAGCCTCGTTCTATGTAGTCGAAAACCAATTGGGTGTAACAACCGTTGGAACCAGCGGTTCCTCCATCACCCAAAGCTACACGGTGAGTGTCTATGACGATGGTCCTACTGGAACCATCGTGGGAACTTCTAATTTTTCGTACGCCAATTACGCCTGGCCTGGTGGGGGTGGTTTTGACAAAGCTATCACTGACGACATTAAAGCGGCAGCTAATAAAGTATCTAGTGTAACGTACAGCCCCAATCCCTCGGTGATGGGTAGTACTTTTACTTTGGTAGTGAACGGTTCAACAGGCAGCTTGGGCGCTAATTCCAGCAGAATTTTAGCATTTAGTCCAGCAGCATATTTAAGTTGGAGACCAGATGTTTTCCAATTGATAAGTACAAACATTACTCTAACTGGAGGGACCACAGGAAGCTTTAATAACCAGTTGTTTATAATAGCAAATACTTCTGCATCGTCTGATTACGTCGCATCCTACACTTTTCGCGCTATAGGAACCACCTCAAGTTCCACCCCAGTTAACCCTACAGCTTTTATTGCAAGTGGTACGCAAAACAAACACACAGATCCAGGATCTTTTTCAAGTCTTTCTCCTATACTGCCACCCGTCAACACGATGCTGGTCAGCAAGACGGTGGACAATTCACTGATCGCTTCCTCCGGCCAAGTCACTTACTCTCTCACCATCACCAACTCCAGCACCACGCAAACCGCGAGCTTCGACCGTTTTGTCGACGTCCTTCCATCGACTCCTGGAGTAGTGACTTATGTTCCCGGATCCACCAAACTAAATGGTGTTACTGACGAGGACCCCGTCATCTCGGGACAAACCCTCACCTGGTACAACTCGTGGACTTCCGCCTATTCCATTCCACCGTCCTCCAGCATTACCTTGTCCTACAAGGCGCTTATCCCATCGAATATCGGCACCTATGTGAATTCCGCCTATGCGATGGCAGGCACCACCCAGATCGACACGACTCCCAGCACCACTGACAACAAACCCGCCACCGCTTCAGTCCAATTGGCTCCAATAACCGACCTCGGCGTTATCAAAACTGACAATGTGAGCGGGGCTTTGGTGCCTGGCGGTTCGGTCACCTACACAATCACCGTCAATAACGCCGGCCCCAGCTCGGCCATTGGCGCATCAATTGTGGACACTTTGCCGGTCGGGATTACCAGTGCAACCGTTTCCAGCGTTGTCACCACGGGTGGGGCGGTGATCACCTCCTCCAATTACACCGGTGGCAACATCAATGATGTAGCCACCATCCCCAGCGGTGCCACGATCGTTTACACGGTCACCGGTACCGTAAGCCCCTCAGCCACAGGTTCCGTCAATAACACCGTCACGGTCACCGCGCCGGCGGGTTATGTTGACCCTGATCCCAGCAACAATACCGACACCAATGTGCTGGGCAACGCTTCGGCCGACCTGGCCATCACCAAAAGTGATGGTGGCACGACCGCCATTCCCGGGACCAACACCACCTACACCATCACTGTCAGCAACGCCGGCCCCAGCTCGGTCACCGGGGCCGAGGTGACCGATGTGCTGCCCGCTGGTGTAACCTTTGTTTCCGCCACCAACGGGGCCGTCTACAACTCCGCCACGCGAACGGTCTCCTTCACCACTCCCAGCATAGCGGTAAACGGGTCGACCAGCTTCAACCTGGTGGTGGCCCTCAGCCCCACCCTGACCGGAACTCTTTCCAACACGGCGACGGTCGCAGTGCCCCAGGGCTTCACCGATCCCGACCTGAACAACAACACCTCCACCGACACCAACACGCTGGTCCCCACGGCGGATCTGGTGATCGTGAAGGACGACAGCTCGTTCACAGCCGTGCCAGGCAACGAGATCACCTACACCATCTCTGTCACCAACAAAGGCCCCAGCACGATGACCGGCGCCAGCGTGGAAGACACGCTTCCCACCGGACTGACCTTCGTTTCAGCCACTGGCGGGGCCAGCTACAACTCCAACACCCGCACGGTTTCGCTCACCACCGGCACCCTGGTGACCGGGCAAACCACCACCTTTCAGATCACCGCCCTGATGGCGGCATCGCTGACAGGTTCGCTTTCCAACACCGCAACCGTTGCCCCGCCTTCCGGCGTGACGGATCCGGATTACACCAACAACACCTCCACCGACACCAACACCCTGGTCCCCACCGGCGACCTGGCCATCACCAAAACGGACAATGCCTCCTCGGTGGTTCCCGGGAACACCGTCACCTACACCATCACCGTTTCCAACTCCGGGCCCAGCCATGTGGCCGGGGCCGCGATCAACGATGCGATCCCCGCCACCATCCTCAACCCCACCTGGACCGCCATCTACAGCACGGGTTCCTCCGGTGCCGCCAGCGGCACGGGTTCTTTGTCCAACGTGCTGGTCAATCTGCTGGCCAACGGCACGGCAACCTTCACCGTGACCGGCACATTGGACCCCACGGCCTCTGGCACCCTGGTCAACACGGCCACGGTCACCGCCCCCGCAGGATTCACCGACCCGGACAACACCAACGATTCGGACACAGACACGAATACCCTGGTCCCCACCGGCGACTTGTCGATCACCAAGACCGACGGGGCCGGCACTGCCGTGCCCGGCAGCAACATCACCTACACCATCACCGTCGCCAACAGCGGGCCAAGCACCGTGACGGGCGCCACCGTGACTGATGTGCTGCCCGCAGGAACCAGCTTTGTTTCCGCAACGGGCGGTGCCACCTACAATTCGGGCACCAACACCGTCACCTACACCACCGGGGCCGTGGCGGCCAACGGCACCGCAATCTTCCAGTTGGTGCTAGCCATCAGCGCCGCATCCACGGGAACCTTGGCGAACACCGCAACGGTGACCCCGCCTTCCGGCTGGACCGATCCAGACCCGACCGACAACACCTCCACCGACACCAACACCCTGGTGCCCACCGGCGATTTGTCGATCACCAAGACCGACGGCGTCACCACCATCGTGCCGGGAACCAACGTCACCTACACCATCGTGGTCTCCAACGCCGGGCCCAGTATTGTGACCGGCGCCAAGGTGAATGACACGCTGCCCGCCAGCATCTCCGGCACCACGTGGACCGCCACTTACTCCACCGGGTCCACAGGCGCCAGCAGCGGTAGCGGCAACCTGTCCAATGTGCTGGTCAACCTGCTGGCCGGCGGCACCGCCACCTTCACCGTGACCGGGCTGATCGATGCTGCCGCAACCGGCACCCTGTCGAACACCGCCACCGTCACCGCCCCGACCGGCTTCACCGATCCCGACACCACCAACAACACCTCCACCGACACCAGCACGCTGAAACCCACCGGCGACCTGGCCATCACCAAGACCGACAGCGCCACCACCGCGCGCCCGGGCGACACCATCACCTACACCATCACGGTCACCAACGGCGGGCCCAGCACCGCCACAGGTGCCACCATTGTGGACACACTGCCCGCGTCGCTGCTTTCCGGCAGCGTCACGAGCGTCACCGCCGGCGGCGCGGTGATCACATCTGTCAATCACACCGGCGGCAGCATCAACGATGTGGCCACCATACCCAGCGGGGGCTCCATCACTTACACGGTGACCGCCACCATCAACGGTTCGGCCACGGGCACCCTAGCCAACACGGCCACGGTTTCCGGGCCCTCCGGCTGGACCGATCCCACCCCGGGCAACAACTCCTCCACCGACACCAACACCCTGGTCCCCACAGGCGACCTGTCTGTCACGAAAACCGACGGCCTGACCAGCGCCGTGCCGGGCACCACCATCTCGTACACGATCGTCGTGGGCAACTCGGGCCCCAGCAACGTGACAGGCGCCAAGGTGAATGACACACTTCCCGCCGATTTCCGAAACGCCACCTGGACCGCCACCTACACGCTGGGTTCCTCAGGAGCGACCAGCGGGTCCGGTTCGCTTTCGAATGTGCTGGTGAACCTGCTTTCCGGCGGTACCGCCACCTTCACCGTCACCGGCCTCATTGATGGCTCAGCCATCGGCACCTTGTCCAACACGGCCACGGTCACCGCCCCCACAGGCTGGACCGACCCCAATCCCAATAACAACACTTCCACCGACACCACCTCGCTGGCCCCCACCGGTGACCTGTCCATCAACAAGACCGATGGATCGGCTACCGCCATCCCGGGCACCAACATCACCTACACCATCACTGTGAGCAACTCCGGCCCCAGCAATGTGACCGGGGCGGCTGTGAACGACACCCTGCCCGCCGCCATCCGCAACGCCACTTGGACCGCCACCTATTCCAGCGGCTCTTCCGGGGCGGGTAGCGGTAGTGGCAATCTTTCCAATGTGCTGGTCAACTTGCTTTCCGGTGGCACTGCAATCTTCACCGTCACCGGGCTCATCGACGGTTCGGCTAGCGGCACCCTGTCCAATACCGCCACCGTCACCGCCCCCACCGGCTGGACCGACCCGAACCCCAACAACAACTCCTCCACCGACACCAACACCCTCAACCCCACGGGCGACCTGTCCATCAACAAGACAGACGGTTCCGCCACCGCCATACCCGGCACCAACATCACCTACACCATCACGGTGTCCAACGCCGGCCCCAGCAATGTGACCGGCGCGGCTGTGAATGATACCCTTCCCACCGCCATCCGGAATGTGACCTGGACCGCCACCTACAGCACCGGTTCATCAGGCGCCGCCAGCGGCACCGGCAACCTTTCCAATGTGCTGGTAAACCTGCTTTCCGGCGGCACCGCGACCTTCACGGTCACCGGCCTCATCGATGCTTCGCAAACCGGCAGCCTGGTGAACACCGCCACGGTTACCGCCCCTACAGGCTGGACCGATCCGAATCCCAACAACAACTCCTCCACCGACACCGATACCCTGGTGCCGACGGGCGACCTGTCGATTGTCAAGACCGATAACTCCGCCACAGCCATCCCCGGCACCAGCATCACCTACACCATCACGGTGTCCAACGCCGGCCCCAGTAATGTGTTTAACGCAGCAGTGAATGACACGCTGCCCGCAGCCATCCGCAACGCCACTTGGACCGCCACCTATTCCACCGGTTCGTCCGGCGTGGCCAATGGAACCGGCAATCTTTCCAATGTGCTGGTGAACCTGCTGGCCA
>Ga0315905_10000293_pt1 | contig 54560 bp, 45 predicted proteins | sample LakEriMetagenome_5_FD_203522 | JGI IMG/M metagenome (GOLD analysis project Ga0315905, IMG submission 203522) | Freshwater fungal communities from buoy surface, Lake Erie, Ohio, United States - Buoy 4 MA121 | ecosystem: Environmental > Aquatic > Freshwater > Lake | place: USA: Lake Erie, Ohio...
GTTCAGGGGAGAGCGGTGCGGCGCTCATCGTGCCGGTAACCGGCGGGAAATCAAATGGCGGTTTTGGACTTATCGTGTGTGCGTGGTGACTCAACTGCCAGGACATTAAAGAGTTGGTAAGAGGGGGAAGAGTGGTGTGGATGCCTCAAATGCCAAAGACACCCGGGGCATGAACATTCCACCGCCCAAAATGAGTGAAAAAACCCGGCACGAATACCCTGTCCACATGAGAGTGCGCTACCAGCGGCGCGGGCGCACGGAGCGCGGCTGGCCAGGTTCTGCGGAATGACCGGCTACGAACGCAAGTATGCCCTCAAACTGCTGTTGGGCCACTGCGCGTAGCGCGGCCGCCCGCAAAGCCCGCGGAGCAGTGTGCGGCGAAGCTGAACTGGCCGTGATTCTGCCCGTGTGGCGTGTGCCGGCGAGCCCTGCGGCAAGCGGCTGGCCCGCTGCTCAAGCTGTGGCTGCCGTGGCTGGAAAGCGCACCTGAGCCAGAACAGAGCGTGCGGACCCGCGTGCTGGATGCCAGCCCTGCCACGCTGGACCGGCTGCTGCGGGAGCACCGCACGCGTCCCGCCGCACGTCCGCGGTCCGGGAGCGAAGTCCGCCGTCAGGTCTCCCTGCGCGAGCACCGGCCCACCGCCACCGACCCCGGCTGGATACATGCCGACACCGTCTTCCACTGCGGCACGAGCACCCGCGGGAGCTTCGCGTGCAGCCTCACCATGGTCTGCATCTTCAGCCAGTGGAGCGTGCTGCGCGCCACCTGGAACCACAGCGACCTCGCCATCCACACCCGCATCGCCGAGGAGGAAAAACGCCTGCCCTTTCCCCTGCTGGGCATCCACACCGTCCTCCGGTGTCTTTGCTATTTGAGTCATCGCGGTGTGCAGGGCGGGGAAGAGCCGGGTTGCAGCGCCGTCAACCCGCAGGAATGCTGCGTCCATGCCCGTTCAGCCGCTGCATTGTAAACACTGTCAGGGAGTCTTTCTGCCGGCCTCGGATCAGCCGTGGGCGGCGGTGCAGTGTCCGCATTGCTCCGGGCAAATGTCGGTGGTGGAATGCCGCACCGCGCAGACAGCCGTGGCCCCCGCCGTGCAGGAATACAAGCCCGTCAGCGAAGCGGAGCAGGCAGCCGCAGCCCTGGCCGTCCGGCAAAACCGGTGGACGGGACGGCTGGCGCTGGGTGGCGTAATGATTTTCGCCGGGCTGCTGGGGCTTTTCCTTTGGAGGCAGGGCTTCCGCGGGGGCCAGGAGGCCGGTGAAGTCCCTGGCGGCGCGTCCGCTGCGGAAGAGAATCAGGGTGCGGCGGGCCAGCAGTGGCAAGCGGTGAAGGGGTTCCTCGGTGCCACACAATGGAAAGCGCTGCTGCCCTGGGTGGCCGACAGCCCGAGGGTCCTGCCGCTTATGGAATGGTACTATAGCAGGGCGCAGCGGCCGCTTTCACCCATGGTTCCCACGGCGATGCCCGAAGTGATTCCCCTGGAGGCCTGGGACGGCGGAATTGTCCGCGTCCGGGCTGAGCTGGAGGATGGGAAATCGGTCTGGCTCCTGCTGTATCGCACCGGCAGCGGGTGGAAAGTGGACTGGGAAGCGTGGTCGAGCGCTGCGGTGATGCGCTGGAGCGCTTTTCTCAAGGAATCACCAGGGGCCACGGTGGAACTGAAGCTGCTGGCCGCCCGGAAGCCGGCGGCTACTGGCTACATCGTAAAGCAGGGGGGCGATCCATTCGCCAGGGAAGCACTGGTCTTGTGGGCTTTCACGCGGGAGGCATCCGCAGTGGCGCTCGTGCCGGCTGCCGCCCTGCAGGATAAACTTCTCGCGGGCATCGGATTCGATGACGCCATCAAGGTGATCGCCAGGGTCACACTCGTGGCCCCCCAGGCCGATCCTCCTCAGGTGCGGCTGGATCAGGTTGTTCAGCGGGGGTGGGTTCGGGCAGACGAGGGATAATTCCCCGGCCGCGGGAAAATCTTTGGCTGTCAGCTTGCGCGGTCCGGCGAATGTGCATATTGGCCGCGGCTGGCGTTTCCTAATTCGCCTGCCCTGCAGGGTGTTTATAGACAGTCGGCAAAATAGTTCATCGATATTGAAAATCAGGTTGCTTAAGTTACGGTTTTTATTAAAATCGACCGTAATCATTAGGCGGGCATAGCTTAATGGTAAAGTTCCAGCCTTCCAAGCTGGCCATGCGGGTTCGATTCCCGCTGCCCGCTCCAGCTACAGCCTGTTGTTTGTGAACCCATTACGTCCTCTGTTGCTGCTTGCTGCCATGTTGGTGGTCCTATGCCCGCCGCAGACGGGACGCGCAGCAGCGGCTGTCCCCGAAGTCATTCAAATATTGCGGGCCGACATAGCCGCCAAGCCTTCGCGGGTATTGATCGTCGTGGAGGACGCACTCACTATGGACGAGCGCGCGGCGTGTGAAATCGTCACCCAGGCGCTGCTGGCAACAGGGGCGGACCCAAAATTGACTGGGGAAATCGTCGCCACGGCATTAAGACACGCCCCGGGCATGGCAGCACAGATTGTCGATTGCGCCCTGGCCGCCAGGCCGGCTGCTGCTGCGGAAATACGGTCGGCCATGAGCAAAATCCTCGGCGCCAGCACGGAGGCGACGGCTGAAGCCGCGGTGTCTGAATCTGAAGAGCCGCAGAATTCCGGGAAGGTGCCCGCCAGGGCAGGGAAGTCTGTCGTGCCGGCCGTAAGGGCGGTAGCAGCGCCATTCTCCCTAGACGGCTTTGATGTTTCCACTGTGGGCATCGGTGGGATTTACCTCCTGACCCCCAGCGCGCGTTTTTATGGTCCCTGCACCCCGGATGACCTCTGTTGCAGTGAAGACCTCAGCCGGGCCTGTCTGGATCCGTAGCCGAAATCCCCTACAAAAATCTTGCCAGCGCCAGGGTTACAGTCCATAATCCACCGTTTAAGCCCCGAAATTTCCCTCCTACGAACACATGAAAAACAAACTGAGTCTCTTCACTACCGCCGCGGTTGTCGCGCTCGCTTCACAAGCCAGCGCTCAGGGATTGCTGCAAATCGGCCGCAACCTTGACTCTGATTTTGAGCGTAAACTACCATTCTCCTACAGCGTGGGTGCGCAGATCGGCTGGGATTCGAATGTCAATGTGTCCCCGACCAACGAGCAGGACAGCCTTTATGCGAGCCTGTCGCTCGGGGTGAACTACTCTTCCGGTGACCGTCGCACAGCCATCAATTACCACGCGACCTACAGCCCGCTATTCTATTTCGATGCCCCCGCTGGAGTGGACGATGTTCAACATAACGGCCGGATCGGTTTTGACATCCGTCACCGCGTTAATCCCCGCCTGACCATCACTGATTCCTGCCACGTCGCCTATGAAGTAGAGCCGGACTACGGCATTGGCGCTACTATGGCCCGCCGCACACAGCCCTATTTCTACGGCCACAACAGCCTCGCGGCCGCTTACTCCTGGAACCGCCGTTTCTCTACGGTGACCAGCTACACCATATCCGGCGTTGATTATGATGGTCTCGGCACGGACTACTTTCAGCACATGTCTGCGAACGAGTTCCGCTACGCATTCAGCCGCACCACCACGGGAGTGCTCACTTACCGTTATGCGATTACCGACTCCGATGCCGCGGGTGCTGACTATGACTCCCACTACGCTCTCGTTGGTGTGGACAACCGCTTCGATCCCCGTCTGACCGGCAGCTTCCGTGCGGGTGCTGAGTTCCGCGAAGGCGATTCCACTCCGTATGTGGAAACCGCACTCACTTACCGTGTCAGCCGCAAGACCGACCTTCGCTGGTATTCCCAATACGGGTTCTCCACGGACGGTACTGCCGGCAGCGATGCCGGACTTCGGACCGGGGTGACAGCCTCCTATCGCTTCAACAGCCGCTTCACCGGCAATCTGGGCGCGCATTTCATTCAGGAGGATAACATGTTCTACGACCAGGACGTGATCGCGTTGAGCGCAGGCTTTGTCTATTCGCTCTACAAGAATATCTCCCTCAACGGCGGCTATTCCTTCACGACGGTATCGAGCGACAACGACGCCTCTGAATTCGACCGCCACCAGCTCCAACTCGGCGTGGGGGCTCGCTTCTAATTTCTGCCTGATGGCAGGGTAGAAGAAAAATATTCAACGCCCGCAGCCCTCACGGTGTCAAAGATGCCGTGAGGGCTTTTCGCTGACATTCCTGTATTGCTCAATTTCGTTACACAGGAATAATAACTGCGGATCCCTTGCCCGCCCCAACCTCCCCACTATACCCCCTCCGCTATGAGAGAGCAGATCACCGAGACTAAAATGCACGCCCTGGATTACTGGCAGGTTATCCGTAACCGCTGGGGCGTTATCCTTCTGACATTCTTCCTGATTACCCTGGCCTCGCTCGTAATTATCGCGCTCCTGGACAAGAAGTTTGCCGGGCGGACGAAGTTCCAGATCAACCAGAGTTCAGCCCCGGATATTTTCCGCACGGTGAGCGAAGACCTGCGTGCCACTGTCGGCGGCGGCTGGCTCGAGACTCAGTTCAAAACGATTACCGCGCGCGATACCCTACGGCGCGCCGTCAAGAATCTGAATCTTGAGACTGAGTGGGGCACCACTGAGGACGATGCCGCCGGACGCCTGGAGCGGATGATTGAGACGGAACAGGACCGGGGGACTGAGATTGTCACTATCACTGCCTGGAGCACAAAGGGTGCTGAGGCCGCCAACATTGCCAACGCTGTGCGGGCCGCCTATGAGGAGCGCCGCAAAGAGATTGAAGAGGACCGGGTAAAGCGACTGCGTCAAACGATGGACAGCCAGATCACGCTTCAGGAGACCGCTGTTGAGAAAGCACGCCTCGAAATGCTGGACCTGATGAAGAAGCACAACATTGTGGACATCGGAGGGCTTTCGAATGGCAATGGCACCTCTGCCGTGATTACCCCCGAGAACAGCGTGATGGAGCGCGCCCGCCAGGATGAAATGACGCTGGAGTCCGAAGTCAGCAAGCTTCAGGTGCAGCTCGACAGCCTTAAGAAGCTGAGTGGTGAGCAGCTCATCAAAGGCGCGATGAGCCTCAATGTGCAGGATGCCACGATTCAACAATACCCTGAGTATTTGAAGGAAATTGCCCTGCTTGATTCTCTTGCCAAGAGCGGCTTCGGTCCCCGGCACCCCAAGATGATGGGCTTGAAGGCATCATCTGTTACAAAGTATCAGCAGATGCTGGAGGCCGCGGAAATGTACAAGAAGAATCTGGATGTCCAGATCGCCAACTCCAGCAAGATGCTGGAGGATGCGCGCAGCCGTACGGGAGAAAAGACCCAGGCGTCTGTGGAGGACAAGCAGAAGCAAAGTGATTACGCCACGGCCAAGCACCGCTATGAAAGTCAGTTGATGCTCCTGAACAACATCAAGGAGCACTCAATGAAGCAGAGCGTTGACCAGGGGGTGGTGAAGAAGCCTATCGAAGTACTTGAGTCTGCGAAAGAGGACGTCAATCCTACCAAGCCAAATGTCATGCTCCTGCTTAGTATTGGTGCCGGTTTGGGTCTGGTGCTTGGTTTGGTACTGGCCTTCTTCCTGGAGTATCTTGATACCAGTGTGAAATCACTGGATGATGTGGAGCGCTACCTCGGTGTGCCGGTGCTGGCAGTGATTCCGAAAGATGTAGGCGTTCTACACAAGCAGAGCGGCCTTAGCCCGGATGCGGAAGCCTATCGAATCCTGCGCACGAATATCGAGTTCAACCGCCGCAGTGCCGACGCCAATGCCATCACCATCGTCTCCGGTGGTGCCGGTGAAGGTAAATCGACCACGCTGGTGAACCTCGCCTACATTTGTGCTCAGGGCGGCTACAATACGCTGATGATTGATGGTGACCTTCGCCGTCCGAAGTTGCACACCTTCTTCGACATCAACAACTCCGTCGGCCTGACCAACTACCTCACGACGGCCCTCATGCTGGAAGACGTGATTCTCCAGACGCCGATCGAGAATCTTTATTTCATGCCCTCCGGGATTCTCCCGGCGGACGCGGCTGGTATTCTGAACAGCCGTCGCATGTCGGAGTTGATTGCGGATGTGAAGAACCGTTTCGATCTCGTACTCATCGACTCCCCGCCGATTCTCGGCGTGTCAGACGCTTCGGTGCTCGCTTCCGAAGTGGACCTCACCATCATCGTGATCCAGCACCGGAAACTGCCGCGGAACATGCTGCTCCGTGTGAAGCAGGCCATCGAAAACGTAGGCGGAAATCTTCTCGGTGTCGTGCTCAACAACGTCGATGTCCGCAGTGACTCACAGTATCAGTACTACACCAGCTACTATACATACTACTCGCCCACCAACATTGATACCAAGTCCAAGCCACGCCCGTCCGCTCAGGGCGGGCAGCAGCCGACACGCCCCTCTGCGGCACCAGCCGGAAAGGGGACTAACAAGGACGACTATTAATCTCTGAATCGTCAACCAATACAACCAACCCCAATAGCCCATGAAATCGATTCTGACAGTTGTGCTCATCGCTATGGCGATGCTCTTCGCTGGAAACGCCGGAGCGCAGAACCTCACACCCCTTAAGCCAGGGGATCCGGTAAATATTGAACTCAAAGTGCCCGCTGAGGATGCTCAAAACGTCACGTCCAAGTATAACGTGTCCACGAACGGGGCCGTTCGTGTTCCTTATCTTGACCGTGAGATTGCAGCAGCCGGACTGACGACTACCGAACTGGCCCGCCGTATTGAGCAGGCTTACCGCGCGGCTGAGATCTATACCAACCCGTCTATCAATGTGACCACCATCACGCCAAATGATATGGTGCCACACATCGTGACGGTGGGTGGTGAAGTGAAGTCCGGTGGACGCGAGGTGCCGCTTCGCGACGGAATGCGCCTCTACAATGCCATTATGGCCGCTGGCGGATTCACTGAGTTTGCCGATATGCGCAAGATTAAGCTGATCCGCGGCAGCCAGACGACGATTTATGACATGCGGAAGATTGAAGCCACCGGCGGCAACAATCCGATTCTGAAGGATGGCGACACCATCCACGTGCCTGAGGACTAAGCGAACTTTGTTCATTCTGAGATGGGGCAGTTCCTTTGCGGGAACTGCCCCTTTTTGTGGGGAAATGCGGGGATGCGGATGTGACATAGCGTGTGCTGCAGAAAGAATGCCTGCATGCAAACTCGTCGCCGCCTTCTTGGCCAGATCATCACTGCCGGCACTGCGCCGCTGATTCTTCCCCGCCATCTCATTGCCGGGAGCGGGCAGGTTCCGCCGTCGGAAAAACTGGCGACCGCACACATTGGCGTGGGAGGGCAGGGGGGCGGGAATCTTGGTGAAATCGGGAAGTTTGCCGAAGTGCATGTGGTGGCGCTTTGTGATGTGGATCGTGATCGTTTGGCCGGGCCGGCCAAAGAGTATCCCGCGGCGAAGACGCACCGCGACTGGCGCCGGATGCTGGATGAGCAGAAGGATATCGACGCCGTGGTCATATCGACGCCGGATCATCATCACGCCCCGGCAGCGTTGACAGCCATGCTGCAGGGCAAGCATGCGTATGTGGAGAAGCCGCTGGCGCACACCATTCAGGAAGCGCGGCTGATGGCTGAGACCGCCGCCAAAATGAAAGTGGTGACGCAGATGGGTAACAACGGGCATGCCGGGGATGGCTTGCGGCGCTGGAAGGAATACATTGATGCCGGTGCGATTGGGACGCCGAAGGAGATCCATGTGTGGAGCGATCGTCCTGGCGGCTGGTGGGGCACGCAGGGGAAGCCCCGGCCCGCTGACACGCCGAAGGTGCCTGACAATCTCGACTGGGACCTCTGGCTTGGCCCGGCACCGCAGCGGCCCTACCATCCCAGCTATCATCCGATGCAGTGGCGCGGATTCTGGGATTTTGGCTGCGGGGCGCTGGGAGACATGGCAGTGCACAATGCCGATCCTGCTTTTTATGCACTCGGGTTGGGTGCCCCGGACTGGGTGGAGGCAGAAGTCAGTGCCCCGGGAGCCTACTCCTTCCCGGCATGGAGTATTGTGACCTGGCATTTCGCTGCAGTAGGAAAGCGCCCGGCACTGACGATGAAGTGGTATGATGGCGGTAAGCGTCCGGAAAACGTGCCGTTTATTGATCCAAAGGTGAACTACGGCGATAACGGTCTGATCATCGCCGGGGACAAAGCCGCGCTGGTGGGCGGCAGTCATGCGAGCGCGCCTCGGCTCTCGCCGAATGAGGCCCATGCCGCCACACCACAGCCGCCGAAGACGCTGCCGCGTTCACCGGGGCACCGCATTGAGTGGGTGAAAGCCGCACTGGCGGGCAAGCCGGAGGATTCCATGAGCGGATTCTGGTATTCGGCTCCATTTACCGAGTATCTGCTCGTTGGGTTGCTGGCGGTTCGTTTTCCGCAGCAGCGCATCGAATGGGATAGCGCTGCGATGAAGGCGGAAAACTGCCCTGATGCCGAAGCCATTATCCGCAAGGCTTACCGCGAAGGATGGAAGCTGCCGGTGTAAGGTGGCCAGTGAGTGCTACTCTGACGGCTTACTTTTCTTCAAGGTGCTTGAGAGCAGTCCGGTGACCGCCTCCATAAGCTGAGGGCGCAGGGCTTCGAGGCCCTTTTCCAGCAGTGATGCCGGGACGGCGGCCTCGGTGGTGTCAGCACTGCGGGCAAGATTGAGGGCTTCCTCAGCCAAATCCCGCGCCAGCTTGCGCATCGGGGAGGTGGAAAACAGCCGGGTGAGGGCCATCCCGGCCAGCATGGCTCCACCGGCGAGCACGAGGGGATTCTTCAGCAGTTTTGTCAGAGCATCCTCTACCGGCGCGGATGCGGGAGAGGGCATCGGGGTAATGTTTGCGGGTGCGTCTGCCGTGGGCGACGGGGGCAGGGGAATGATGTCAGCGGACATGAGAGGCAGAGGCCGGAATTAAAGGGTTCAGTCACGGCGGAAGAGCAGGCCGATGGCGAATCCGATGCCCAGCGCCGCAAGAGCCGCTTTACCTGGATTCTCCCGGATGAAGACAGCGGCGTTGTCGGTCACTTCCCGCCAGCGCTGGCTGGCCTCTTTGGCAAGGCGGTCCGCGGCGGCCTTCACATCGTCGGACTTGAGAACGTCCCGCAGCTGGCCGGCGGTTGCTTCTGCGGCTGTACGCAGCTGCTCGGAAGCAGGGAGGATGTTGTCTGCGTGCTTCTCGGTGGTAGCGAGGGCGGCGGCAGTAGTGCTCATGATGGGAAGAAGTGGGTGATGTGTTGAATTCATGCCGCGATGTGCTTTCGTCGCGCTCCTTCCGGCAGTCGGTGCAGTGCACTTCCCGCTGTCAGCAAGGATTTACCCTGCCACCGGGGCCGGGCAAAATCAAGCCATCCGCCGCTGCTTTTATCTATTCCTTTTCTCCATCAGGCATGTCCACAGGTCCCCAAGAGTCGCTCTATATCGTTCGGAATTCCAGCATTCATAACAACGGCGTCTTTGCCGCGCGCGACATCGCCAGCGGGGAGCGGGTCATCGAGTATCAGGGGGAAAAGATCACCAAGGCAGAGTCTGAACGCCGCGGCCTGGCGCACATGGATGAAGCTGAGCGCACCGGCCGGGGGGCGGTGTATTTGTTCACGCTGAACAAGAAGTACGATTTGGACGGCAGCATGGACTGGAATCTGGCCCGGCTGATCAATCATTCCTGCAATCCAAATTGCGAGGCGCAAATCATCCGCGGCCGCATCTGGATTGTGGCCCGCCGCCGGATCAGGAAAGGGGAGGAACTCTCGTTTGACTATGGATTTGATCTCGACTGCTGGCAGGATCACCCGTGCCGCTGCGGATCAGAAAAGTGTGTCGGCTACATTGTGGGCCGCCAGTATTGGCCGAAGCTCAGGAAGATGCTCTCTGAGCGGGAGGCCTTTCTCTCCGAGATCCACGCCACTCCGTCTGCAAAGAAGCCGGTGCCCGCCCCGGTGCGTGAGGGCACGAGGCGCCGTGGACGCAGTGCTGGAGGTGTTTGATACCGCCGGCCTTTCCGGCTTGCAGGCCGCTGCAGGTCCTGTGAAGCACACCCTATGAGCCATTTGAGTCATCTCTTTGAAAACAACCGGCGCTGGGTTTCAGCAGTAGAGGCCGAGACCCCCGGGTTTTTCCAGGCCCTCTACCGGCAGCAGGCGCCGGAGTATCTCTGGATCGGCTGCAGTGACAGCCGGGTGCCGGCCAATGAAATCGTGGGGCTGCTGCCGGGTGAGCTTTTTGTGCACCGCAATGTGGCCAATGTGGTGGTACATTCCGACCTCAATTGCCTCTCTGTCATGCAGTATGCCGTCGATGTTCTCAAAGTGAAGCATGTCATCGTCTGCGGTCACTACAACTGCGGTGGGGTGAATGCCGCGCTGCAGAATCTCTCCTTCGGGCTTATCGACAACTGGCTGCGGCATGTTCAGGACGTGTACCGTGAACACCGGGCGGATATCGACGTGCTTCCCGAGGCCAAACAGCGCGCGCGGCTCAGCGAGCTGAACGTAATGTCCCAGGTGGTGAATGCCTGCCGCACATCCATCGTCCAGAATGCCTGGCGCAGTGGGCAATCACTCGCCGTGCATGGCTTGATCTACGATGTGAAGGACGGGTTGCTGCACCAGTTGGTGGAGGATATTTCCAATCCCGACGATGCAGAGGCCCTCCAAGCCGGAGACATGAAGCATGTGAAGCGCGGCGTCGCCAGCCTGCCGGATCCCGTCTAGCGCCTTGGCCTAATCTTCAGGCGGGTAATGAATACTGCCAGCACCAGCAGTGCGGCGATTCCGGTCAGTGCAAAATCGCACAAGCGGATCTGTCCATAATGGTCAGCTACGCTTCCGGTTAGCATTGCCATGGTGATCAGCATGGGAAGGCCTGCCCAGGACAAACAGGTGAAGAAATCAAGCACTGCCTCCCTTCGCTTCACGGTACCCAGAAGGATTAACGCCAGCAGGAAGAGCAACAAATATCCGGAACCAAGAATGATAATGATACCAAACTCGATCAGTCCCGTGAAGTCACTGGCAAAGATCGTGTTCACTGCACCTGCACATCCACCTGGGCGATCAGTTTTTCCGACGCCTCGCTGACACCGCCTTCCCCATTCTGCTGGAAGAGGCTCTTTGCGACGGTGTTGGCGATGCAACTGATGTCATTCACCCGCAGGCCGGCGCGGCGGCTGTTGGTCACTGTCAGGTTCGAGAACACATTGCCTGTGCAGGGGGTGTTTTGCGCATCATCCGCCTGAGCGATGAAGATTCCCTGCGCTCCGTTCCGGTCGATAGTGAGGTTCGTGAAGTTGTTGAAGTTGCTGTCCCGCATGAAAATCCCCTGGCTGCCGTTGTTCTCGAGACGGGCGTGGGAAATGATGTTGCGGTTGAAGCGGATGTCCGCGCTGATGCCGGCGGCGGCATTGCTGTGGAGATACATCCGGGTGAATACACTTTCCTCCGTTTCGTAGGCGGCAAAGCCGTCGTAGTGATTGTCGTGGGAGGTAAAGTCGCTGATGGTGATGCGGCGGCACTCTTTTTCCAGCACTACGCCGCCGCTGCGCGCTGCGCGTGTCGTCACATGCTCAATGCGGATGTCCTCCGCGCCGCGGATGGTGAGAGCATTGTTCCGGATGAAGGACAGCCCGCCGTTGTCGCAGGGGCCGCCGTTGCACTCATGGTCCTGGGCGAGCCGGTTGCCGTCGAGGATCAGTTTGCGCACCGCCACCCCGGAAACGCGGCGCTGAATGGGAGTCACTGTTTGGCCGACGACTAAAAGCGGAATGTCCACGCGGTCCGAGAGTTTCAGGACAGTGAGTTCCTGGTCGCCGCTGAGTTCGACGTTGTCACGGTCGATGACGAGAGGTTCAGAAACCATAAATGTGCCGGCTCCCAGCATGACCCGGCCGCCTTCGGCGGGGATCGCTGTAATAGCACGCTGGATGTCGCGTCCCGTGCCCCCTTTCAGACTGATCTGAGCCCGCCCCGTGGCGCGATCAATCGCTGCGACCGGGGCTGCTGGTGTCTCATCAGTGGTGAACGAACCCGCGAACAGGCTCCACAGAGCAACAGCGGTGAGAGGAATGCCGGCCAGCAGGGCACTGGCGGCGGCGACCCGGCGAATCGTAGTATTTTTCATGGGCACCTCCTATTTCCTTCATAGAACAGAGCGCAGGCAAGGTTTTTATCTGCCTGAAAATACAATTTTCGGAATTATTCTGAGGCATTGGAATTCGGCGGCGCTGGTTTGACCACTGGAATGGCCTCGCAGACCTGACGCCAGCCCGGGAAGTTCCATTTATTCGGGAAATCACGGCACTGCTGGGGTTTCACGGAGTTGATCACACAGTCCATGCCTTCAAGGAAGATGCAGGAATGATCCTCCCGGTCGATGATGGAAAGCCCCCGGCGGTCCGCCCGCAGACGCGTGTAGCGGAGGATGAAGTCCTCCACCTCCATGCCCAGGAAGGCCGCGATGGTGCTGATTTCCGCTTCGCTCACCTTCACGTCCCCTGGCCAGCGGCAGCAGTTGGTGCAGCGCTGGCACTGGTAGTAAACGGCCGGTTCAGGTTCGGTAATCATGAAGTGCAAACAGCTATCGAGAATGCTTGCGCTGGACGCTGCGGCAAGCGGGGATCGGGACGGTGACGGGGCTAATAGTGGGGCTTGGCCGGAGCCAGTTTATGATTGAGCTTTTGCACTCCGCAGGTCATGACTGGCACCGCTATGAAATTCGAAACACTGCAGCTTCACGCCGGTCAGGAGGTTGACTCCGCCACCCAGTCCCGTGCGGTCCCTATTTATCAGACCACCGCTTATCAGTTCAGGAACTCGGAGCACGGCGCGAAGCTCTTTGCGCTGCAGGAGTTCGGAAACATCTACACCCGTCTGATGAATCCGACGACGGATGTCTTTGAGAAGCGTGTCGCGGCACTGGAAGGTGGTGCAGCGGCGCTGGCGACCTCCTCTGGGCATTCCGCCCAGTTCCTCGCCATCAACAACATCGCTACGGTGGGTGATAATTTCGTAACCACCTCCCATCTCTACGGAGGGTCTTACAATCAGTTCAAAAACTCCTTCAAAGGCATCGGAGTGGAGGCACGGTTCGCCGATGGTGTGAAAGTGGAGAGCTTTGAGCCGCTCATCGATGCGCGCACGAAGGCGATTTATCTGGAGACGATCGGCAATCCCGGCCTCACCGTGCCTGACTTTGAAGCGTTCGCTGCTCTGGCCAAGAAGCACGATCTACCGCTGATTGTGGATAACACCTTCGGTGCCGGCGGGGCGGTCTGTCAGCCGCTGAAACACGGTGCCCACGTCGTGGTGGAGTCGGCCACCAAGTGGATTGGCGGGCACGGCACCAGCATGGGCGGTGTCATTGTGGACGGCGGCACCTACAACTGGGGGAACGGAAAGTACCCGCAGTTCACCGCGCCCTCGCCAAGCTATCACGGTCTGGTTTTGAATGATGTCTTTGGGATTGGCGGGCCGTTTGGAAACATCCAGTTCATTATCCGCTGCCGGGTCGAAGGCTTGCGTGACTGGGGTCCCTGCCAGAGCCCGTTCAACTCGTTCATGCTCCTGCAGGGACTGGAGACGCTGTCCCTGAGAGTGGAGCGGACCTGTGAGAATGCGATGGCTCTCGCCGAATGGCTGGCGGCTCATCCGGAAGTGGAATCCGTGAGCTATCCGGGCCTTGCCAGTCATCCCACTCATGCCGCGGCGAAGAAATACCTCACGCGCGGTTTCGGCGGCGTGCTGTCTTTTGTCCTGAAAGGCGACCGTGCCCGTGCCGAGAAGTTCGTGAACAGCCTGAAGCTTATTTCGCATCTGGCTAATGTGGGCGATGCGAAGACGCTGATCATCCACCCGGCATCCACGACGCACTCTCAGCTTTCGGCGAGCGAGCAGGCCTCGGCAGGAGTGCAGCCGGGAATGCTGCGCGTCTCGCTCGGCATTGAGCATATCGACGACATCAAAGCCGACATCATGCAGGCTCTCACGGCATGACGCCAAAGCGTGCAGCAGTGACGCTGGGCACCCTCCGGGGGACCGGGCTGGAAGCACCCTGAGGATGTGCATTTGCATCCGGACTGTCCGGACGGTCCGCTATCCATTGGAGAAAGCCGGGGCCGTGTATCGGGGGTGGGCTCGCAGTTTACCCTGCAGGGTGCCGTAGAGCATTGCGCTGATCATTTGAGAACCTGCTGGTGTGAATAGTTGATCGCTGCGGCCGAGGAGGAACGGCCGGCCGGCCGGTGCTTTACGCCGCAGGAGATTTACGCCGCAGGAGATTTTCGCCAGACAGCCGGTGCCGCAGATGGGAGTGACCAGAGCGTCAGGCAAGCCGCCTGCTGCAAAGGAAGCGCCTGAGGGAACACTGGAGAAGCGGCGAAGCGCCATCAACAGCGGCGACTTTGAAGCTCTGGAAAGCCTGCGGGATGTCCTCGCAGATGCAGTGGTTAGGGGGCTGGTTTGTGGTTTGATCCCGGTACTGCCGTGGCGGACGAAGGACGCTTATGCGGCATTGCTGCAGGATCAGGCAGCGGAGTGCGTGCGGCCCGTCTTCCGGGATGCCTTGCGGTCGCCTTCAGTGGAATCCCGGGCGTATGCACTCTGCGTGCTCACCGGGGACTTCGAGCGTTTAGTTCGCTGCTGAGTGATGGCCGGGTTGACGCTGTGAAGGTGGACGCGGCCATCGCGGCGGCGGGATTGCGGGGAGCCGGAGGCCTGACGTAAGGCGAACCGGTTAGCACTCGGTGACATTTATCGCAAGACCACCGTGGCTGGTTGCTCATGTCGGCACTGGGCTGGCGCATGGTGGCGATGACCTTATCAAGAGAGACTGTGTGACGGCCGTCACCGCGCAGGGCGAGGCGGGCGGCGTTTATGGCCTTCACGGCACCCGCGGCATTGCCTTCGATGCAGGGGATTTGCACCAGCCCGCGGATGGGGGCCCGGGTGAGGCCGGGATTGTGCTCCATGCCGATTTCGGCGGCATTCTCCACCTGTGCAGGCGTGCCGCCGAGGGCTTTGCAAAGCACGCCGGCAGCCATGCTGCAGGCGACGCCGATTTCCCCCTGAAAGCCTACTTCTGCACCCTAGATGCTCGCATTCAGCTTGTAAAGAATGGCGATGGCGGCGGCGGTGAGGAGAAATCGGACGGCAACGTCGTCGCCGGTGCAGCCGCGCACTCTGACAAGGCAGTGGAGAACGGCGGGAAGAATGCCCGCCGCGCCATTGGTGGGAGCAGTGACGACACAGCCACCGCCGGCGTTTTCTTCATTCGCCGCCATGGCCCAGAAGCTGACCCAGTCGAGCGCCACGAGAGAGTCGTGCAGGGCGGCTTCGGGGTGTGAGGAGAGTTCATGGAAGAGCCTTGCGGTGTGGCGGGGCACATGAAGCCCGCCCGTCAGCGCGCCTTCGCTGCGACAGCTGCGGTCCACGCAGGCCTGCATGGCGGTCCGCACGCGCAGCAGGGCGGCGCGTGTCTGGAAGGGCAGGGGCAGCGGCGTTGCGTCGGGCGTGAGTTCGTCGCGGCCGGCGGTTTTCTCACCGACGGCAAAGCCTCCGCTGATGCTGTAGTAGGTCTTGCGCAGAAGCTCGGCCCCGGTGCTGTCAAAGGCGGCAAATTGAAGGCCGGCAGGGTGCGCCGGGAGAGACTCGGAACGGTGAAAGCGCAGGCGCTGCTTTTCCACAAATGGCACTGTGTGCCGCCCGGCGGCGTGAACAGTGGATTCCCGGCGGATGCGCTCCAGTCTGGAGGCGATGGCGTCCACGTTCACCGTCCCGGGGAGTTCGCCTTCAAGCCCGAGGAGCACGGCGGTGTCGGTGCCGTGGCCTTTTCCGGTGTGCGCGAGGGAGCCGTAGAGATGAGCCTCAACGGGGGGGCGGTGTGATTGAGCAGCGAGAGTTCCTCCAGTTTGTGAACAAATCGGTAGCCGGCACGCATGGGACCACCGTGTGGGAACTGCTGGGGCCGATGCCGATAGTGAAAAGGTCGAGAACAGAGAGGCTCATGGGGGTCTATGGCTCGCATGGCGCGGAATCCTGGTGAAGGCAAAGGAAGGAGTGCCGCACGCCAGCGGTGCCGCGGCATTGGCGGCCTTTTGCCGGGGGCATTGATGCCTAACGCTGTGTAACCGCCGCCCGCCTGGCATCCAGTGTGAAGACCGCCAGGCCACCCCAGATGAGGACGAAGCTGGCCATGCGCAGCGGTGTGACGCTTTCCCCGTAAATCAAAGCGCCGACAAGGAACTGCAGGCTGGGTGCGATGAACTGAAGCAGCCCCAGCACACCCAGCGGCAGATTGCGCGCGGCCGTGGCGAATCCCAGCAGGGGAACAGCAGTAATGACCCCCATGAGCAGGAGCATCACCCACTCGCTGGCTCCGGCGGCGAGGCGCACTGGCGGAAAAAGAGCGAGCACGACGGCCGCCGCAGGCACCGCCAGCACGGATTCGACTGTGAGGCCCGCCAGTGAATCCAGGGAGGCCTGCTTTCGCAGCAGTCCGTAAAAGGCGAAAGTGCCGCACAGAGCCAGTGCCACCCACGGCACGCCGCTCACGGCCATGACCTGCAGTGCGACTCCTGCGGCGGCGAAACTGACCGCGAGCCACTGACCCCGGCGCATGTGCTCGCCCAGCATCAGCGCTCCCATCCCGACATTGGCTATCGGCGTAAGAAAGTAGCCCAGACTGGCCTCCACAATCCGGGCATGGTGCGTGGCCCACACAAAGGTCATCCAGTTCCCGGCAAGCAGTGCCGCTGTGAGCAGATGCAGCCCGGCGATGCGCGGCTGGATCAGGCTGCGCAGCACGTGTCCCAGCTCCCGCCGCCACAGCAGCATTGCGAACAGCACCGGCACCGTGAGCAGTGCCCTGAGGCAGATAATCTGTCCGGCACTCAGCCAGTGCAGCGCTTTCCAGTAGCCTGGGAGCAGCCCCCACAACGTGAACGCGGTGACTCCGGCGGCCAGGCCGCGCCGGGTGGAACTGGAGGAATCAGACATGAGGGATGCATTCAGGCCTGCATTGAAATAACCGGGTGTGCAAGCTCTGACGGGCCGCCCGCACCTCAGCTGGCGCTCTGCATCGTGAAGAGATCGCTGACCGGTAGAGTGAAGCCCTGCAGTGCGAGCGACGGGAGCACTTCGCCTATGCCAAACGCCACTGATTCCGCGTAGACATCCCCGGAAGGCTGGCTGGAACGAACAATTTGCTGCTTCAGGGCGAGCACCAGCCAGACTTCTTCAACTCCAGCCAGAGCATAGGCAGGCAGGAGTTCGCGGTCGGCGGACTCTGTGGTCACGGACACCTCCACCACCAGCACGGCAGTCGTGGGGTGGCTGCGGGAGAACTCATCGTGGAGGCCGCGCACGATGGATACATCCGGCGCAGGTTCGGAATCAGCGAGTGTGAGGGGGGCCTCCTTGCGAACCCAAAAGCGGTTTCCTGCCCAGCGATAGAGGAGTTCCCGGAGTTGGAATGTGAGGCCTGTGTGTAGCGGCGACTTACTCATCTTCTCGATAATGACTCCGCGGATCAACTCGGCACGGGGCGCGGCCATACCGGACTCCTGCATGAGATGGTATGCATCCACGCTGATGGTCATCGCGCGGCGGCGAATGTCAGGGTGTTCCAGGGCAGGAATCATGGGACAGAATGTAGCCGCACCGCCATCCCGGGCCTTAGGGGGCCTTAGAGATGGATCGCGTGTCCGAACGCTACACCGGTCGCCTCGTGGACGGCTTCGGCGAGGGTCGGATGGGCGTGGATGGTGGCTTCAATGTCATCCATGGTGGCCTCCATATTGATGGCGAGTCCCAGTTCCGCGATCATTTCGGTGGCCTCCTGGCCGATGATGTGAGCGCCGAGCACTTCGCCGTGCTGCTCGCCGAAGATGATCTTCACGAAGCCTTCGCTTTCGCCGACGGCGAGTGCCTTACCGCTGGCCTGGAAGGGGAACACGCCCACTTTGTATTTCAGACCCTTCTCCTTCGCGGCGCGTTCGGTGAGTCCCACGCTGGCGACCTGCGGCTGGCAGTAAGTGCAGCCTGGGAAGACGTCCACCCTCTTCGGCTTGTGGCTGGTGAACATGCCGTTCACCGCCTGCAGTGCTTCGTAGCTGGCCACGTGTGCCAGCCACGGCGGGCCAATGATGTCGCCCGCGGCGTATACATCCTTCAGGCTCGTCTGGTAGCGCGCGTCGGTGAGAATGTAGCCGCGCTCATTCAGTTTTGGCTGCTGACCGCCGGGGAGCACCGGCTGCACACCGATGGCCACGAGACACACTTCTGCGGTCAGCGTCTCCTTCTTTCCGTCAGCGCTCTCCACCTGGATTTCCACGCTGCTGCCGTTGTCTTTGGTGCCGGTCACTTTGGTGCTGGTGAGGCAGTTGATACCCGCTTTCTTGAAGCTCTTCTCCAGGGCCACGCTGACGTCGGTGTCTTCAACCGGGAGAATGTGCGGCTGCATTTCCACCACGGTCACCTTTGTGCCGAACGAGGCGAAGAAGTAGGCGAACTCAATGCCGATGGCTCCGGCGCCGATGATGATGATGTCCTTCGGCTGCTTTGGAATGACCATGGCCTCCTTGCTCCCGATGACACTGGTGCCGTTGAATGGCAGTCCCGGCATGGGGCGGGTGGCGCAACCGGTGGCGATGAGGATTTTCTCCCCTTGGATGACGCTCTTGTTGCCGTCCTTGTCTTTCACCTCCACCTTGCCACCGCCCAGCAGACTGCCGCTCCCGCGGATGTAGTCCACCTTGTTCTTCTTAAAGAGAAACTCAATACCCCCGGCGAGCCGGTCGCTGACCTTGCGGCTGCGGCCGATGACTTTGCTCCAGTCATAGCTCAGGTTGTCAAAGCTCAGGCCAAACTCCGCCGCACGGTGTTTCATGAGGTGGAACAGTTCGGCATTCCGCAGCAGCGATTTCGTCGGAATGCAGCCCCAGTTTAGACAGGTGCCGCCAGCGCGGTCCATTTCCACACAGGCGACTTTTTTGCCGAGCTGGGCTCCGCGGATGGCGCCCACGTAGCCGCCAGGTCCGCCTCCAATAACGATGAGGTCGTAGTTCATAAATGGTGAGTTTCCGGGAAAAGAGGCGCCGCCCCGGATGTTTCTCCCGCAGGCGGCTTGCTTCCAGCAAAGGCGGGACGCCAGGGCGATGCAAGGGAGCTTTGCCCGTGAATTTCAAAATCCATTGCCGCTTATTTGCTGGCTGAGTGGCTACCTCGCAAGGATTCGAACCTTGACAAAGAGAATCAAAATCTCTTGTGCTACCTTTACACCACGAGGCAACGTCTCCGGCGAACCGGGGTGGCATCTTTAACGGCTTCCCGCCGCCTTGCAAGTGGCCGGTGAAAAATTTTCCCGCTGCGGTGCCTGCTCTGCTTAAGTCCTGGGGAGGACTGTCTCCCGGCAAAACCGGTAATGTCCGGGCTTTTGCCGCAGGCGTAAAGTCAACGATTGCTCCTGGCCGGGAACGGGCCAGGATTTTCCCATGAAGACACCAGCCTTTCTCACCATTGCCGACCAGGCGGCAGAATACCTCCGGGCCGAGATTCTCCGGGGCCGCTGGTGTGGTGTTATTCCCGGCAAACACCAGCTGGCCGCGGAACTCGGCCTGAATAATAAAACGGTCGAAACCGCGCTGCGGCAGCTCGAAAAAACAGGCCTGCTCCTCCCCCAGGGGCCAGGCAAGCGCAGGCTCATCAATCCCGGCGGGGGGGATACCCCGCGCGCTCTGCGTGTTGCTCTGTTTCTGAATGAATCGGTGGAGGACCGGAAAGCAGAGATCTACATCGAACTCCAGCATACCCTTGGCGATGCCGGCCATACAGTGGTTCATGCGGAGAAGTCGCTCACCGAAGTCCGTTTTGAAGTCGAACGTGTCGCACGGATAGTGCAGCAGACCGGGGCAGATGCCTGGATCATTTTTGCCGGCTCCCGCGATGTGCTGGAGTGGTTTGCAGCGCAGCCGGTCCCGGCCTTCGCTCTGTTTGGGCACCGTATTGGCATTCGCATTCCTGCGGTGAGTCCCGACAAGCCGCCATCGGTGGCGGAAGCTACACGCCATCTCATCCAACTGGGGCATTCGCGCATTGTTCTGATGTGCCGCCGCATCCGCCGGCTGCCGGTGCCGGGGCTGAGTGAAACGGTATTTCTCGACACCCTGCGCACGCATCAGTGCAAGACGGGTGACTATAACCTGCCCGACTGGGAGGAGACCAATGAGGGATTTCAGGCCTGCCTTGCTGCGCTTTTCAAAGTCACGCCTCCCACCGCTTTGATCGTGGATGAAGCCCCCTACTTCATCGCGGCGATGCAGTTTCTGCTCTCGCGCGGCATCCGGGTGCCGCAGGATGTATCGCTCATCTGCACCGATGATGATCCCGCCTTTACGCACTGTTCTCCGCCGGTTGCCTGTATCACCTGGGACCGCCGGCCTGTGCTGCGGCGCATTCTCAACTGGGTCACCAATGTCAGCCGCGGGAAAGCAGATCTGGGGCAGACTCTGACGCCCGCCGCCTTCGTCCCTGGCGGCACCATTGGTCCTGTGACCGGGGCGCGATGAAGCCTCAGTGAGCCCCGGTCTTTCTCCCGCGGACCTGACAGGGTGCCGGGCTATGGCTGAAGTGAATGAATCGTGCCGTGCAGCACGCGGTCTCCGATCTTCAGTTCGTAGCAGTGCGTCGGGGTGAGGTCGGGAATCTCCAGAGTGAGTGTGCGCTTGTCTTCACCGGTCTTGACGGCGCGGATCGGCAACTCGTGTTCGTCGAAGTGCTTGCTGCCGTAGTTTTTCGTGCGCTTCAGCGACCAGACCTTGATCGCACAATCGGCAGCGGATGCGGTCACGGGATCGCTGAAGGTGACGGTCAGCGCGCCTTTCCTGGCGTGGATGGCGACGGGTAAGGCGGCGGGCTTTCCGGAACGCCGGATGCGGTGGAAGCCGCCGGGTTCTGTGGCATTTCCGGCCCAGGCAAACATACCGCAGGTGTAGAGTGCACCGTCCCTGCCGAAGCGGCCACGCATGATGCCGGTGGCGAAGGCGGGCATGGGCAGCTCGGAAACGGCTCCCTGCATGCGGCCTTCTACCTCTTCATGGGGCACGATGAAAGCCTGTCCGGTGCCGTAGCTGAGATTGAGCAGCGAGCCGCCAAGATTGCCCCACGCATTCTTTGGTACCCACAGAAGTTCTGCGGGGCTGCGGTCTTTGTTGTTGGTGATCCACACCATCGGCGGCTGCATCGCCGCGTCGGATTCATCGCTGATGCTGGTGTAGCCGAACATGTTGCCGTAGAAGCCGCCGGGCTTCACGCGGTTGATGCGGTTCTTCGGCGTCCAGTGGCCTTCCTGATCTGTCACAAAGAACGAGCCGTTGTCGTTGAGGCAGACGCCATTCGCGGCGCGGAATCCGGTGGCGAGGATTTCCGTCTTCGTGCCGTCGGCGCTGACTTTCAGCAGCGTGCCGTGATGCGGCACGACGCTGTCGAGCGCGTGGCGGGCGGATTTGGCGTAGTAGAAATTCCCCTCGGCATCCGTCTGCAGGCCCATGGCGAATTCGTGGAAGTGCTCGGTCACCTGCGCATCGTTATTGAAGCACTCGACGAAGTCGGTTTCGCCGTCAGCGTTGAGGTCCACCAGCTTAGCAATCTGGTCGCGGCAGGTGATGAAGAGTTCGCTGCCGCGGAACTTCACACCCAGCGGCTGGAAGAGTCCGCTGGCAATGCGCCGCCAGGTGAGCTTCGCGTGCGCAGGCTGCATGACACCGTCCACGCGCCACACGTCGCCATTCCACATCGCGACGATGGCCGCCTTGCCATCTGGCGTGAAATCGAAGCCCCCGGGACGCAGCCAACTCTGGAAGGTGTTGTCATGCGGCAGCGGGAAGTCATCGGCGATGAACGCGCCATCGTCCTTCCCGGCAGCGGAAGTTGTTTCAAACGTCTGTGGCCAGCGCGCGGGCCCGCCTTTGGTGAGCGGTTCGAGGTCGAGCGGCGCGGTGACAGTCTTTGCCAGTGAAGCAAGTGAAGGCGCATCCACCTTTGAGATGAACAGGCGCGTCTTCGAGCCAAAGGGCAGCTTCGCCGTCCAAAAGCCGTTCTCCTTTTTCAATTCGCCGTCTCCGTGGAGCACGACGTTCACAGTGTCTGGAGCGACGCGCATTACAGGCTCTGGCGGGACGACGCTCGTCAGAGGAACCTCAACATTCAGTGTCCTCGTGAAGACGGGCGTCGTGCCGTAATCAATCCAGCCCGGCGACTCAAGGACGCGAGCGAAATGGTGTATCCTCCAGGCAAGCACGGCGCGTCCGCCATTTTCGTACAGTCCTTCAAACTTCGCCCATTCGCGCGGCAGTGGACCGTAGCGCTTTCTGTCTTTGCCAGCGATCCGCGCTGCGTCATCCCAGTTGCCTTCCGGAGATGCCCAGCCAGGCTCCGCGGGATTCACAAAATGCCGCTCGCCTGTCAGCGATGTATGCGTGCCGTGGCTGCCATCAAACGCGATGCCTTTCCAGTCCACGAATGCGCCGGTGCTCGCCGCCGCTACGCGCATGGTGTCGTGGTCGTAGATCATCCACGCGCGGCCCTTTGTCACGCCACCAGGGCCGTCGTCGAGGCGGATGGCGATGCCCTTCTGCGCGATGTTCCCTTCGTCCACCTGCAGTGTCCAGAAGAGCGTATTGCCCAGCTCCATGCGCTGATACGGCGGCAATGAAGTGTCCGCCTTTTCCTCTTCGGCACGCGCCAGCCCGCGCGGCAGCGAGGCTGTATCGAACTTCACATATTGCGTGGGATTGTGCGGCTTGAGGAAGGTTTCGCGGATGTATTGGATCACAGCATATTTCTGCGCCGTGGTGTACTGCGGCTGCGGCACCATCTGGCCGAAGCCTTTGGTCAGCGTGAGATACATGGAGAATGGATCGGCTCCATTTTTGAACGGCCCCTCCGCGAAGCGCAGCGCCGTCGGCAGCGAGCCAGGCTGCTCCTTCGTGCCGTGGCAGACGACGCAGAGCGTTTTGTAAATCTGCGCGCCCTCCGCCAGCGACTCATCATTCCAGCCGGCGGCGATTTCCGCGTGGTCGCTGCGTTCCAGCGCCTGCACCCAGCCCGTGCCGCTCTCGACGACGGGCCGTGCGCCCCTGCCCGGCGAGTGGGTGAAGTCCGGTGTGTTCGCACCTGCGCTGCCATCCTTAAAGAGCAGCGCGATCTCCGCATCCGGCAGCGCCCGCTGCCAGATGCGTACGGCGCTGATGCCGCCTCCAGTGAAGTCGCCGCCGAAGTCAGAGGCGGCGCGCCCCACTTTGAAGATGTGATCCTTCACGTCAGGGCGCGTGAAGTTTGCCTCCTCCGTCACACGCATCCCATCCAGCCACAGCCGCGCCGTTCCGCCCTCCACGCTGAGCACAACGGTATGCGGCTTGCCATCGTTCACTCTTTTCCCGGCGCCCATCGCGCGCAGCCAGCCGATGTCATACGCCAGTCGCCCGTCGCGGATGAACAGCGCCTTCGCGTTGGGCGACCACTTTCCTTTCGGCGCGCACATGGAAAACAACGTCCCCCGCTCTCCCTCGAACGCCGCCATCGCCGTGAAGTCCGCGCCGAGGTCCAGCTTCGCATCCGGGAAGTCCTTTGCGCCCGAGGCTGCCAGGGACGCCACCTCCTCCGGGCCGCGCACCAGCTTTCCGCCACTCCACACGCGCAGTACCGGCGCACCATCCGCCGGATGCTCCACGGCCACATCGTGCGGTCCGGGCGTATTCAGAGAAAGCGTCAGGTCGTCAGCAAACCGGATCTTCGCGGCCCCCTCGAAATGCAGCCGGTAATCACGGGGCCACTCTGCCGCATCCAGCGGCAGAGCATCACGGGGCGGGCTGGCCGCTGCGAAGGAGGCGGTGAATGCCGCAATGGTCGATACAAGCCGGAGAATGTGCATAAGTGGTGGTTGGTGGAGTTGCAGCGTAAGCCCCCCGGAGCCGCCCGCAATCCCCCCGGAGACGGGAAACCTAGCCAGCATCCGGTCAAGGAGTGTTGCCGGCGCGCACGGGTGACTGCACGGCGGGCTATTGGGCAGCGGCTTTCAGTTCCGCAAAGCGGGTGCGCATGGCTGCGAGTTGGGCAGCGTGTGCCGGCTGGCGTGCGAGATCGTTCTCTTCGCGCGGGTCGGCCTTGAGGTCGAACAACTGCTCATAGTTGTGCCCCGGCCAGAACATGTATTTCCAGTCACGCTGCACGAGTGCCTCGGATGCCGGGATGCGGCCATTGGCCGCGACGGCGTGCTCGTAGAAAAACTCGCTGCGCCATTCCGGTGCCTTCTCCGCAAGGTAGAGCGGTGCAAAGTCGCGTCCCTGCATCCTTGCCGGTGCTGGAGTGCCGGTTGCCGCCAGAATGGTGGGCGCGAGGTCCACACTGAGCGTGAACGCATCATGGGTGGTGCTGCGCTTTGCCGCCGGCATCCGCGGGTCGCGCACGATGAGGGGCACGCGAATGCTTTCTTCGTGGGGATACCATTTGTCGGCCAGCCCGTGCTCGGCGTGGAAGTAGCCGTTGTCCGTGGTGAAAATGACGAGCGTCGAATCCAGGAGGTTTTGCTTCTTCAGTTCATCAAGAACACGGCCGCAGGTGGCATCCACCTCAGTGGCGAGCCGGTAGTAGTTCTTCATCATCGTCTGGTAATTCCCCGGAGTATCGAAACGCCAGCCCCAGCGAATGCGGCCTTCGTTCTTCGCATCGAAGAGAGGCGGCAGGCGCTTCCACGACTCTTCGGTCGCGTTTGGAGGCACGGGAATGGTCACGTCCTTATAAAGCTCCATGCTCTCCGGCTGCGGCAGGAACTGCTCCTTGTTCCCATCCTCAGCATGCGTGGCGAAGAACGCCAGCGTCAGGCAGAACGGCTTGTCCGCCGGGCGGGATTTCAGGAATTCGAGCGCGTCGTTTTCGTTTTTCCGGGTGACGTGAATCCGCGAGCCGTCCTTGTCTTTGATCCAGTGCGTGCCGCTGTAGCTGCGGCCAAAGTCAAAGTGTTCCGCTGGAAACCTTCCATTGTGCCACTTGCCGATGTGTCCGGTGAAGTAACCCTTTGCGCGCAGCAGGCCGGGATACGTCTCCGCCCACGGCGTGGCGAATTCCTTGAAGCCCTTGTTGCCGTGCCGCGACATCCACTGGCCGGTGAACAGAGAAGCCCGGCTCACGCCACAAATGGAGGTGGTGACACAGTTCCGCGTGAACCGCACGCCTTCCGTCGCGAGCCGGTCGATCTGCGGCGTCTTCACCACCGGATTCCCCGCGCAGCCGAGCGTGTCATGCCGCCAGTCGTCGGCGTAAAGCACGAGGACATTGAGCGGCTTCGCGATCAGTGCTGCGGGGAGCGTCAGCGTGAAGAGCAGGAGGAGGAAACGAGGCGGCATGAGATTACTTTTTGAAGCTGGGGTGCCCTGCATCGCCGCCGCTGAGCACGTAGGCAACGAGGTCGAGGACTTCCTCTTTGGTCAGCATGGCGAGGAGCATGGGCGGCATGGAGGAAACTTTGCTGTTCTCGATGCTCACGACATTCTTGCGGTCGATATTCTCGCGCTGATTGGGATCGCTGAGGTCAGTGTTCAGCGTGACGTTGTCGCCGCTGAGATTCACGACCACGCCGCTGACCTGGCTGCCGTCCTTCTTTGTCACAATGATGGGCGTGAACTGCTCGTTGATCTCTTTGCTGGGATTGATGATTTGGTCGAGCAGATCGTGCGGGCTGTAGCGTCCGCCGGCACCGGTGAGGTCCGGAGCGGTCATGCCGCCGGCATTGCCAAAGCGGTGGCAGGCGTAGCAGGCGGCAGCGGCGAACATTTTGCGGCCGTTCTCAAAGTTGCGCGCCTTCATGCCGGTCTCCGCGGCTTTGCTCAGCTCATCCAGCGTCCAGTTCTTCGGTGTGCGTCCGGCGAAAGCGGCGGCGGCATTTTCGATGGCGGACTTCACTTCCGGCTTCTTTGCGATGAGTTCTGCGAGGTGTGCGGTCTCCTCCGGCGTGAAGGTGGCGAGCGTGTCTTTGCGGATGAAATCTATGAAGTTGGTGAAGCTTGCTCCGCCTTTGAAATTGGCGGCTTTGAGGAACCACTCGAGCTGCTGCTGCCGCAGTTCGCGCGTCCAGCCGGCCTTGAGGAAGCGCAGGCTGCGGGCGTATTCGATTTGCGGCTCCTGGCTTTCGGCGGCGGCGATGAGCGCCATCGCTTTGCTTGCCGTGTTGGGAGCCTGGAGAAAGGCGAGCGTTTCCGTGAGCGGCCAGTTCAGTTCGAAATTCGCGGCGGGATATCCGGCGTCGAGCTTGGCGATGAGCGCGGCATTCGTAGTGTCACCGGGATTTTCAAAACGATGCAAAACAATCTGCGCGAGGCGCACATAGGCGAGGCGCTGGTCGTTGGAGAGCTTTGCAAAGTCATGCTTGAGCAGCGTAGACCAGATCTGGTCGCGCACGGCGGTGTTTACCGCGTGGCCCGGTGCGCGGTGCGTGGGGCAAACGCCCGTGACGCGGGCCATGGCGAGCAGCGCTTCGATCTGGGCGGTGGCGTTGGTCTCCGCGAGCGCACGGTCGCGCCACTGGTCGAGCGGCTGATGCTCCAGAACGGTGCGCGCCGCAGCGCGAATGTAGCGGTCTTCGCTCGCGAGGTGCGGCCAGGCCGTCTCCACGGCCTTCGCGTCCTGCTTGCCGTGGAAGGCTTCCAGAGTGCGGCGGAGTTTCCGGGCGGATTCCTCCGCGGTCATGCCGGTGCTTCTGCCATGCCGCACCGGGGCGGTGTCATCCTTGCCTGTATAGCTCACGCGATACAGCCCGCTCTGCACCTTGCGGCCGCCGATGGCGAAATACATCGCGCCGTCATTGCCGATGACCGCATCGGTTACCGGCAGCGGCCCGCCGGTGACGAATTCCTCTTTCGTCGCCGTGTAGGTGGAGCCGCTCGCCTTGAGGTGCACTGCATAGATTTTTCCCCAGCTCCAATCGAGCGCATAGAAGGCCTCCTGATATTTCGCGGGAAACTTCGCGCCGTAGCCAAAAACCGTGCCGGTGGGCGAACCCGGGCCGATGTTGAGCGTGGCCGGCAGGTTGTCGAAGTAAAACTCGGGGTACTTGCCCGCGCCATTGCGCCAGCCATACTCGCCGCCGCTCACGACGTGATTGATCCGCGTGGGGCGATACCACGACGTATTGAAGTCATACTCCATGTCCGCGTCATAGGTGAACAGCTCGCCGTCGCGGTTCACGCCTGCGTCATAGATATTCCGGAAGCCGCTCGCGAAGATCTCGAAGTTCTTCCCATCCGGATCCAGGCGGTAAATGATGCCGCCGGGCGCCATGACGTGGCGGTTGTGGCCGCGGCCGTCGGGCATGCGTGGCAGCAGATGGTCATCGCCCCACAGCTTCGCGACCGGTGAAGTATTCGCCGTCCCCTTCACCGGGCCGTCGCTGATCACGGCGTTGTTGCCGCAAACAAGATAAAGTGACTTGCCATCCGGTGTGGGCACGATGGCGTGCACGCCGTGATCACTCCCGGCCTCAAAGGTTCGCAGCAACTCCACCTTGTCCAGGTTCTCCCCAGTCACCCGGTAAAGCCCGTTAGTGACTTTCTTCTCGTAGTCGTTCACGCCGAGGTAGAGGGATCCGAAGGCAAACTCCATCCCATTCACGCCGCGAATCTCCACCGGCAGCTTTTCAATGCTTTCCGGCTTCAGGGCCTCGCCCGCCGCGGGCGCAGCAAAGCGATAAAGCCCGCCGTACTGGTCGCTCGCAAGAATGCGTCCTTTGTCATCCACGCAGAGCGCCACCCACGAGCCATGCTCGCCGCCATGCACGGAGTAGAGCAGTTCCGCCTTAAAGTCCGGCAGCGTTTTGATGCGGTCCACCGGCGTCGCCTTATTCTCGCCGATGGCCTGCCCGGCACCCTCTTTGGCCCGTGCGGCCTTTGGTTTTGCCGCCGGTTTTGGCGCGACGGGCTTCTTTGCTTCGATGGCCTGGGCATCGTTAGGGATGTCCGCCTTCGCAAACGGCTGCACGCCGCCTTCCGGCAGTGTTTTCAGGCGCACATCCTTGATCTGCACCGTCATGGCCGGGCCGCGGTGGATTTGAAAAGCCAGCAGCCCCTCCATCGTGCGCGCTTTCTCATCGTGATCCATCAGTTCTGCCGTCACCTGACCATCGACCTTGAACGTCAGGCGGTTTCCCTGAGCCAGCACGATGTATTCGTGCCACTCGGCGACGCTGGCTTTCACCGGCTCCCGCTCGGCCACGAGCCACTTCGTGCCCTGCGGATCCGTCACCACACTCTGCCCATTCTGGGCCACGATGCCGCGACCGCGCTCCTCATAGACCATCGCGTTATACTTTGCATCCGGGTGAATATCGCACTGGTAGCCGCCCACGCTCCACTTGCCCACCTCCGGCAGTTCTTTGCTGCGGAACTGAATGCCCGTGTTGTTCCCTGCGACCTTCGCCGTCACGCGCAGCTCGAAGTTCTTCACCACTCCGCCGCGCCAGATAAGGAACTGATTGTAGGCCAAATCCTGGGGCGATTTCGTGCGGCCGGTGAGACAGCCGGCCTCTACGCTCCACAGTGCGGGATTTCCCTCCCAGCCGGTGAGGTCTTTGCCATTAAAGAGCGGAGTGAAGCCCTCATCCGAGCGCACAAGCGGCACAAAGAGCAGAGCAGCGAGCAGTAGTGTTTTTAGCATGGCAAAGGGGTGGGTGCAGAGTGGCGGGTGGATAGTGCAGACTTATGCGCGCTCCCGTAAGACTGAACGTCAGCGGGGCGGGGTGGAGGTTGAATTTCAATCAATCCTCCTGCGCCTCAGGATTCCGGCCGGGCACAGGCAGCTGACTTTCTGCAGCAGACGTTCTTTTCCCGGCAGCCCGCGGGATCGTATGGAAGGTCATACAATTTCCGCTTGGGCTGAAGCGTAGCCTTTCCTTAATCCTCGTCCTGATGCGCCCGCTGCTCGTTCTCCTCACCTCTCTCACCACCCTTCATGCCGCACCGCTGCCGGCGAAGGTGGTGTTCAATGCGCACATTCGGTCGATTCTGTCGAATCAGTGCTTCGCCTGCCATGGGCCGGATGACAAGCACCGCGATGCCGATCTGCGGCTGGATACCCGGGAAGGTGCCCTCGCCGACTTGGGGGGCTACGCCGCAGTGGTGCCGGGCAAGCCGGACGAGAGCGAGTTGATGAAGCGCATCATCAACCATGACTCCAACGAGGTCATGCCGCCACCGAAGTCGAAAAAGCCGCCGCTGGGCGAGCGCGATGTGGCGCTGCTGCGACGATGGATCGAGCAGGGCGCCGAATACGAAGGTCACTGGGCCTTCCTGCCTCTGGCGAAGGTCACCCCTCCGGCCGGGGAGAAGAATCCCATCGATGCCTTCATCCGGTCGCGCCTCGCCAGCGATGGCCTGACGCATTCACCCGAAGCCGACCCTGCAACGCTCATCCGGCGCCTGTCGATTGACCTCACCGGCCTGCTCCCCACGCCGGAGGAAGTCGCCGCCTTTGTGAAGAACCCGGATGTCGCCGCCCTGGCCGACCGCCTGCTGGCGTCGCCGCACTATGGCGAACGCTGGGGCCGCCACTGGCTCGATCAGGCGCGGTATGCCGACAGCGACGGCTATGCCATCGACGGCTTCCGCGCCGTCTGGCCCTATCGCGACTGGGTGATCAAGGCGGTGAATGACGACCTGCCGTTCGATCAGTTCACCATTCAGCAGCTCGCCGGCGACCTCCTGCCGAATCCCACAAAGGCGCAGCTCGTCGCCACCGGATTCCACCGCAACACGCTCATCAATCTGGAGGGCGGCAGCGACCCGGAGCAGTTTCGCGTGGAGGCCGTGATGGACCGTGTGGCCACCACAGGCAGCGTGTGGCTGGGGCTCACGGTCGGCTGCGCGCAGTGCCACACGCACAAGTTCGATCCGATTTCCCACCGCGAATACTATCAATTTTACGCCTTCTTCAATCACGGCGAAGACCGCAACAACAAGGGGGCCACGGTGCCTGTGGCCGTGGGCGAGATCTTCGGCAAAACCACGGGCGAATTGGGCGCGGGCTATGCCCCCACCGGGGAAATCGAGCGCCTGCGGGACGAGTGGGAGGCCGCCGAGCTGAAGCGCCAGCGCGCCGCCGGTGACAAGGCGGACGCCAAGCTCCTCGCGGCCCTGCAGGTGGATCCCGCGGCCCGCGGCGAGCCCCAGCGCAAGCTCCTCAATGCCGCCTTCGAGAATGTAGAGCCGCGCGCCAAAAAGAAGAAGCTCGGCAACGGCGATCCGGAAGCCAAAGTCGTCGAGCAAATGATCATGCGCGACCTGCCAAAGCCGCGCGAGACCTTCCTCTTCCAGCGCGGCGACTTCACCCGTCCTGACAAGGCGATCGGCGTGCTGCAGCCCGGCGTGATCGCCGCAGTGCACGCCGCCTATCCCGCCCCGCAGAAGCAGTTCGCGAACCGCCTCGACCTTGCGCGCTGGCTGGTGGACCCGGCGAACCCGCTCACGCCGCGTGTCACCATGAACCGCGTATGGATGCGCTATTTCGGCAAAGGCCTCGTGGAAACGGAGGAGGACTTCGGCACCCAGGGCGTGGCCCCCACGCATCCGGAACTGCTCGACTGGCTGGCCGGCGAGTTCATCCGCCGCGGCTGGAGCCTCAAGGCCATGCACCGCCTCATCGTCACGAGCAAGACTTACCGGCAGTCGTCCCATGCGCGACCCGAACTCGCGGAGCGCGACCCGCGGAATCAGCTGCTCGCCCGTCAGGAACGCCTGCGGGTGGAAAGCGAGATCGTGCGCGATGCGGCCCTCTGCGCCAGCGGCCTGCTGCATCCGGAGATTGGCGGCCCCAGCGTGCGCCCGCCGCAGCCGGATGGCGTCTATGCCTTCACGCAGAATGCGAAGTCGTGGAAGACGAGCACCGGCCCCGACCGCTACCGCCGCGGCATGTATGCCACCTTCTACCGCAGCGCGGCCTATCCGCTGCACACCACCTTCGATGCGCCGAACTTCCAGACCACCTGCACCCGCCGCATCCGCAGCAACACCCCGCTGCAGTCGCTCACGCTGGCCAACGACCCGGCTTTCCTCGAAATGGCGGTCGCCCTTGGCGTGCGCATGGCCCGCGGCGGCGACACGCTCGACGAGCGCCTGACATTCGGTTTCCAGCTCGCGCTGTGCCGCCCGCCCACGGTCCAGGAATTGACTGTGCTCCGCGACTACACCACCGCCCAGGCAGCCGACTTCGCAAAAGACCCCGAAGGCACCGCCTCCGCCAGAGCCCTCGCGCCCGAGGCCCTGAAAGATATGCCCGTCGCGGAAGCCGCCGCCCTCACCTGCGCCGCGCGGGTTCTCTTCAACACTGACAACTTCATCACCCGCGAGTGACCCGCCGCTCATGAATGCTCACGACCATCTGCTCCGCGACATCACGCGCCGCCATTTCTTCAACCGCTGCGCCCTTGGCGTCGGTTCACTCGCCCTCCAGCAGCTGCTCGCCGGGGAAAGTCAGGCCTCGGTGAAGATCGACCCGGCCAATCCCATGGCCTCGCGCCGCCCGCACCACACGGCGAAGGCGAAGCGCGTCATCTACCTTTTCATGGCCGGCGGTCCGTCGCAGCTCGACCTCTTCGATCACAAGCCGCTCCTTGAAAAATACAGCGGCCAGAAGCCGCCCGAGAGCCTGATGTCAGGCAAGCGCTTCGCCTTTTTGAAGGGCAACGAAACCCTGCTTGCCTCGCCGCGGAAGTTCGGCACCTACGGGCAGTGCGGCATGACGCTGAGCGAACTCTTCCCGCATCACCGCAAGATCGTGGACGAAGTCTGTTGGATGAAGGGAGTGTCCACCGACGTCTTCAATCACGGCCCGGCCAAGCTCTTTATGAACACCGGGTTTCAGGCTCCGGGTCGGGCCAGCATGGGCTCGTGGGTGACCTACGGACTCGGCTCCGAGGCGCAGGATCTGCCTGGATTCGTCGTTCTGCAGAGCGGCCCCCGCGGCCCGCGTGCCGGGGCACAGCTTTGGAGCAGCGGCTTCCTGCCCACGTCGTTTCAGGGTGTCCCCCTGCGCGGCAGCGGCGACCCCATTCTCAATCTCCGCAGCCCCGCCGGCATGACGCGGGAACGCGAGCGCCGCTTCTACGATGCCGTCGGCACCCTGAACCGCGCGCGCCTCGATGTCACCGGCGACCCGGAAATCCTTACGCGTCTCAACGCCTACGAGACTGCCTATCAGATGCAGACCAGCGCACCGGCGCTCATGGACCTGTCAGGCGAGTCGAAGGCCACGCTCGACCTCTACGGCTGCGATCCCGCGAAGCCCAGCTACGCGCGGAACTGCCTGCTCGCCCGGCGCCTCATCGAGAAAGGTGTGCGCTTCGTGCAGCTCTATCACACCAACTGGGACAGCCACGGCGGCCCCGGCGAAAACCTGAACAGCGACTTCGAGAAAGTCTGCCGCGATGCGGATCAGGCCTCCGCTGCGCTCGTCATCGACCTGAAGCAACGCGGGCTTCTTGAAGACACGCTCGTGATCTGGGGCGGCGAATTCGGTCGCACCCCCATGGGCGAGGTCCGCGCCACGCTGGGACGCGATCACCACATCGACGCCTTCACCATGTGGATGGCAGGAGGCGGCGTTAAGAACGGCATCTACGGGGCCACCGACGATCTCGGCTTCGGTCCCGTGGAGGGCAAGATCCACGTCCACGACCTCCACGCCACTATGCTACACCTCCTCGGTTTCGACCACGAGCGGCTGAACTTCCGCGTGCAGGGTCTCGACATGCGCCTCACCGGCATCGCCGGCAAACTGGTGCCGCAAATCATGGCGTAGCGGCATTCCTCTCCATCGTCGAGATGGAATGCCTTGCCCGGCACAGTGCGGGGGGAACTCATGCGTCCCAATCAGACGAACGCCTTGTGAAAAGCGGCTGCGGCTCTGGGTGGTTTGCGTCCGGTGCTACTTCTTCGTCTCGCCATTCTCTCGGGAGAAATGCTCCGGAAAATCCTTCCGGTAGCGGGCTAGCAGGGCATCCATATTGGCGGGGACGATATAAATCCTCCCCCGTATCTTCTTCGTGACGCCGGGCTCTATGCCGCCGAGACGGAAGTCGCTGTGAAGACAGCGGGCGACGCCCTGGAAAAGCTCCTGCCAGGGTTCGAAGGCAATCGCGCAGATGGTCTTGCCGTCACCGGAGTAGCAACCGATCAGCCCGCACGAGGGCACCAGGGGATTCAGCGGACGCGGATTCACGTCTGTGCGGGGCACCTCCTGAGGACACCAGACCTGTCCGGGTGTGTAGCGCGCATCCTTTGCCCAAACCGGCGTCGGCATGCGCACAGGCTGGCCATCGATAAAGAGGAAGCACTGGCCCAGATAATCCTCCGGGCCGGGCCCGGTCCAGGTGGCGGGAAAGCCACAAAACGGCCCCAGCCGAACGCAGGGTTGCGCCCAGTGGGCCTCTGACCGCTTGCCGGTGGGGTTGTGCGCGGTGATTTCAAACGTCACTTCATCCCGGCCCGCTGTAATGACATGCTGGACCTCCAGGCCATCACTCAGCTTGTCGTGAAGGCGCACTTTTGCCGGGGTCACTTCGATGTCCCGGGATTGATGCGGGATGACCGTGTGCTGCACCCAGTCTGCATTGCTGGAACCGGCGCGGCAGTAGGCTTCAAGGTAGTTGATTGCGATGCCCTCCGGAGGAATTCCGGGGCCGCGGATCGTTAGCAGGTGGCCTTTGCGCTCAAGGGTCAGGCCTGCCGGCGGCGCAGGTTCGTTGGAATGAACCAATGTCCAAATGATGACCATCAGGACGGCGGGTAGAAGGCGCGGCAACTTCATGCGGCAACGTGACAGGCGAGGTTTGTCTTCGCCAGCTACGCAAGGAAGGACCGGCGTCTCAGGCCAGAACGCCGTTCACTACTTCGCCATGCACATCGGTGAGGCGGAAGTCGCGGCCGTTGAGATGGAATGTGAGGCGCTCGTGATCCATGCCCATGAGGTGCAGGATGGTGGCGTGGAAGTCGTGCACGTGGACGCCGTCCTTCGCGACACGAACGCCGTAGTCGTCCGTCGCGCCATGCACAGTGCCGGGCTTGACACCTGCGCCGGCGAGCCAGGAACTGAACGCCCAGTTGTGGTGCTCGCGGCCGGGATTGTCCGGCGTGTTATTGAAGGGAGTGCGGCCGAATTCCGTGGTCCAGACGACGAGGGTGTCCTCCAGCAGACCGCGCGATTTCAGGTCTTTGAGCAGACCGGCGATGGGCTGGTCCACGTTCTTCGCCAGCGGCACATGTTCCTGCATGTTGCCGTGGGAGTCCCAGTTTCCGGAGGAGCCGGTGTCGATGAGTTCCACAAAGCGCACGCCGCGCTCGATGAGCCGCCGCGCCGCGAGGCACTGCCAGCCGAAGCCTGTGGTCTGGCCGCGCTGCAGGCCGTAGAGCGCGTGCGTGGCGTCAGTCTCTTTGGTGAAGTCGAAGACATCCGGCACTTCCATCTGCATGCCGAACGCGGTTTCGAAGGAACGCAGCCGCGCCTCCAGCATGGAGTCGCCCGGACGCGACGCGAGGTGCCGGCGGTTGAGCGCGGCCATGGCGGCGAGTTCGCGCTCCTGCTGCGGACGCGGCGTGCGCGGGGCGATATTGGCCACGGGTTCCGCTCCGGGCACCACCAGTGTGCCCTGATGCGCCGCGGGCAGGAAGTCGGACGCCCACACCTGCGAGCCCGCGTAGGGCGTCTTCGGCGCGAGCACGATGAACGACGGCAGATTCGCGTTCTCTGTTCCCAGCCCATAGCTCACCCACGATCCGATGCTCGGCCGCGCGAAAGCGAATGAGCCGGTGTGCATGCCCAGCGTGGCGTTGTAGTGATTGGAATGCGAGGTGTGCATGGACCGGATGAGCGCGATGTCGTCCACACACTGCGCCATGTGCGGAAAGAGTTCGCTCACCTCCGTGCCGCACTGCCCGTGCTTCTGAAACGCCCAGCCGGGGCGCTTCAGGAAGATGCGCTCATAGCCCGGGCGGTTTTCGATCTCCGGGTGATCCAGCTTCACTTCCTTGCCATGATGCTCGGCCAGCAGAGGTTTCGGGTCCCACGTGTCGATGTGCGACACCCCGCCGCTCATGAAGAGAAAGATCACGCGCTTCGCCTTCGGCGCATAGTGCGGCGGCGCGGTGCCTCCCGCGAGCAAGTGCGAGATCATGCCCGGGAACAGTGATGTCCCGGCAACAAATGAACGGAGGAAGGAGCGGCGGTTCATAAGAGCAGGAATGGTGAAAAAACGTAATGTGGCGAGACGGGTTCACCGTGTTTCCAGCAGTCGGCCAAAGTCTCCCCGGCGGATCCGCAGGAAAGCATAGGTGAACATGGCAGATCCAAGAAGCCATCCGGCAGTGAATACCCAAACCAGCCAGCCCGCACCATCATTCAAGATCACGGCGGAAGCCGGATTGCCTGGATTGTAATAGACGGTAACTTGACCGGGCTTTCGTAGATGCCGGGTTCGCGCTTCAAACTCCGGGCCGAAGATTCCATCGCCCATGCCTGGAAATGCCAGCCCCGCGCGTTGGCCCGTATAATCCACTCCGGCCACGCTGTAAGCATATACCGGCACTTCCCTCACGCCTGAACTGCCGGTGCGACTGCTGGCAGGGGCATATTCCATATGAGTGATGCGCCCCACCACAGAAGGCCAGGATTTCGCAGCCTGAGCAGATATGATTTCTTTGGCAAACCAAACGAACAGCGCGAGGAATGCGATACCCCCCGCCGCGAAGGCCCACTCCAGCCCGCGCGGCAGGCTGACGGTTGAGTTTGCTCGGGTCTGCTTCAGCATGGGGTAGCTAATTCGGTCAATCCACATAGAGCAACTCATTCGTTCCGAACAGCACGCGCAGCCAGGCGGTCCAGGCTTCGATGGTGCGTTCGGGTTCGGTGAGGCTGGGAATGTTGGCAGCGGTGGCGGTGAGGAAGTCGCGCATGATGGCGTGGTCTTCCTCGCTGGCACGGCGGCCGTACATTTCCCGGCAGGCGAGATCGAGTCGCGCGGCATCGTCCGGTGCCGCTTTCACGAGGCGGGCCGCCATCGCTTTGGCCTGGGTGTGCACGAAGGGATCGTTGAGGAAGTAGAGCGCCTGCGTGGGCACCGTGCTCTGGCTGCGCTGGGGCGTGCTGGCATTGGGATCACCGGCATCGAAGAGCGCGAGAAATGGATGCCGCTGCGTGCGCTGCACCATGAGATAGACGCTGCGCCTGTTGTGATCGTAAACGGCCTTGAACGGGTTGTGCTGCGTGAAGCCCCACGTGTGCTCCGGTGGAAACGGATGCGGCCCGCCGGGCGTGCGGTCGAGATTTCCGGACAGGACGAGCAGGGTGTCCCGCAGTTCCTCCGCGGTGAGGCGGCGGCGCGGGAAGAAGGCGGTGCGGTGATCGCCGGCACCCTGCGACGCGCGCTGCCATGCTGCGGTCAGCATGAGGTGGCGGTGCATGGCCTTGAGCGACCACTTGTCCTCAATGAGTCGCGTCGCGAGCCAGTCGACCAGCGCTGGCTGCGACGGCGGCGCGCCCTTGGTGCCGAAATCGTTCGGCGTGCTGACGATGCCTTCGCCGAAGTGCCCTAGCCAGACGCGATTCACCAGCACGCGGGCTGTAAGGTCGCGCGCCGCGCCGCGGGTGAGCCAGTCGGCGAGTTCGCGCCGGCCGCTGGCGTTAGGCGGAATGAGTGCGCCGCCGAGGATGTCGGGCAGCTTGCGCGGGACTTCGTCGCCCAGCTGCTTCGGCTCGCCCTTCTTCTGGATCTTCGCATTCACCGGCACGGCCTCGGCCACGGCGAGGGCCAGTTCCGCCTGCGGTTCGCGCGCGGCGATTTCCTGACGCTCCCTCGCCGCCGCGAGCCGGGCGGCAGCAAGTGGCCGCTGTTTCTCCAGCAGGGCCCGCAGCGAAGGGCGGCGCTCCAGTTTCCAGTCCACGCCATCGCCGCCGGGATCAAATTCGGTGATCTTGAGCGCGATGTTCGCACTGCCGGTGAAGGGCGCGTGCCAGAGAATGGCCACGCCGCCCTGCGGACCGGGATGCACCGCTACGCTCTTTGGCTGCAGTGTGAGCGTTTGATAGGCCACCGGCGCGTCTTTGGTGTTCACCAGCAGCGACGGCCACAGTTCCGGGCCACGCCATGCAGACAGGCCATCGGTCTTTTCAAATACGGCATCGAACTGCGCGAGCACCTGCGGTTCCTGCGCGACATCCAGCACGGACCAGCCGTCGCCGGGCTTCGCGGGATCGGCGAAGGCGGACGCGAGGCTCCACGTGCGTGTGGCGCCGCCTGTTTTCGTGAGGGACCACTCCAGTCCGGTGCCGTCGGCCCCGAAATTGCCGCGGGGCAGAATAGTCAGCTGGAGCGATTCGGTTTCGGCAAGGCTAACGCTTTCCCCGGACCACGACTGCGCTGCACCGGGCATCAGCGTGCCTTCCGCGATCTTTGTCAGGGTGGAGGCGGCGAATTCCGGCACGAGGGCCGCGAGCGCCTGCTCTGCGGCGGCGAGCCTGCCTGTCGCGGCATCGGCCTCAGCCTTCCATGCGGCGTGCGCGGTCGAGTGTTCCGGCGTGGGCACTGCCACCATGTCACGCGGGCGCTGCGTTTTCTCGCAGCCGGTGAAGGGCAGGCGCGTGCTCTGGAGGATGCCGTAGAGGCCGTAGTAGTCGCGGGCGGAGATGGGATCGTGCTTGTGATCGTGACAGCGCGCGCAGCCGATGCTCAGTCCGAGGAAGGCCTTCCCCATCGTGTCGATGGTGTCCTCGTAGGTGAGGTGGATGTCCTGTTCGATATTGAAGCCGAAGCGCCGCGCGATGCCGAGGAATCCGGTGGCGATGACCTTGTCCGCCGCCTGCTCTGGCGGGCCATTCGCAGCGAGGAGGTCGCCCGCAATCTGCCAGCGGATGAACTCGTCCGCGGGCAAGTCGTCGTTCAGCGCCTTGATGACCCAGTTCCGGTAACGCCACGCATGCGGCATCGGGTAGTCCGCGGTCTCGCCTGCCGTGTCGGCGTAGCGCACCACATCCAGCCACGCGCGGCCCCACTTTTCGCCATAGGCCGGCGAGGCGAGGTAGCGGTCCACTGCTTTAGCAAAAGCCTCCGGCGAAGCGTCCGCGAGGAAGGCCTCCATCTCCTTCGGCGAGGGCGGCAGACCGGTCAGGTCAAAGGCCGCGCGGCGCAGCAGCGTGGGCCGGTCCGCAGCCGGTGCGGACTGCTTCCCCTCCGCGGCCAGGTGCGCGAGGAAGAACCGGTCTACCGCATTCCCCGCGCCTTCTACCAGGGGAGGCTCCGCGGGCTGCAGCGGCTGGAATGCCCAGTGCGGCGCTGCCGCAGCCTGGGCCGCGGCGGCTGTCAGGCAAAGCACGTGAAAGCTGGGAACGGTGAGGCGCATTGAGCCCCTCTAAACGGGACGTTGGTATGGTTTCGTTCACCGGAATGCGCCCTCAGATACCTGTATGCATGCTCACTTGAGGCGCCCGCGCCCCTGCATCATTAATTCTCGCTATGAAATCCCTCCTCGCTCTTCTCATGCTTTGCGTGTCCTCCCTACACGCCGCCATCCGGACGGAATCCGTTTCCTACAAAGACGGCGATCAGGGACTGGAAGGCTTTTTCGCGTGGGACGACAGCATTACCGGTACCCGGCCAGGCGTCCTTGTCGTGCATGACTGGACCGGTCTCCAGGATTATGCTTAAGAGCGCACGAAGCAGCTCGCCGCGCTCGGCTATGCGGCCTTCGCCGCGGACATTTATGGCAAGGGCGTCCGTCCGATGGATCCGAAGGAATGCGCCGTGTGCGCCGGCACCTGTCGCAACGACCTTCCGCTGCTCCGCCGCCGTGTGCTCGCCGCCGTGGAGCAGCTCAAGGAGCTGCAAGGAAACCGATGCCAAACGCCTTGGCGCGATCGGCTACTGCTTTGGCGGCATCTGTGTGCTGGAACTCGCCCGCAGCGGTGCCGACGTGCGCGGTGTGGTCAGCTTCCACGGCGGTCTCGCCACCACCCTGCCGGCGGAGCCGGGGACGATCAAAGCCCGCATCCTTGTCTGCCACGGCGGCGCAGATGAGCACGTGAACAAAGAGGTGCCCGCCTTTCAGGAGGAAATGAAGTAGTCTCAGGCGAAGATGGAATTTGTTACCTACGAGGGCGCGCTCCACGGCTTCACCAAGCCCGGTAAAGCCTATCAGGAGAAGGCCGACAAGGAATCGTGGGCTGCGATGGAGAAGTTCTTCCGCGAAGTCTTCGCGACGGAGATCAAGTAGAGCCTACTGCCCCGCGGCCTTCGTCATCACCTCCGCCAGGGTGACCTCCGCGCCGTCGCGGCGTTTGCTCTCATCGGCCGCCTCCATCAGCGCGTATATTTCCAGCGACTCCGCCTCCGCCACGGGCGCTTTGCTGCTGTGGAAGAAGGCGGCGATTTCCTTCACCAGCGGTTCGTAGCCCTCAAACTTACCGGCTTCTGCCGCGCCCTTTTCTGTGGTCACTTTGGCACTGTAGCCTTGACCTTCGCGGAAGACACCCGTGCGGCCATCCTTCCACGTGGCGGTCACCTCGATCTTACCGTCCGCGGTGGTGCCGCGCTTCACTTTTTCAATGCCTGGCCCCATCAGTGTGACGAGCGACTCCACGCCGTGGATGCCATACCAAAAGAGGTCAGGATGCGTCGGCTCCAGAGGCGCGGGACTCACTGTCTCCGCGCGCAGCACCCTCCCCTGCGAGCCGTTGCGCAGCTCCCGCGTCGCCTTTCCGTAGCGCAGCGCCGACGAGGTGAAGACCGGCACGCCGGCGGCCTTTGCTTCGCGGAAAATGGTGATGGCATCGGCCAATGTGCCGGCCACCGGCTTGTCGATGAATACCGGCTTCTTCGCCCTCAGACATTCGCGGAACTGCTCGAGGTGCGGCCGTCCGTCATTCGTCTCCAGCAGGACGGCATCCACTTTTGTCAGGAGCGCCGGGATGGAGTCCACTATCTCAATTCCCATGTCCTTCATCTTCGCCGTGTATTCCGGCACCTTCGAGATACTGCTCTGAATGTCCGGACTGCCCTGCGGATAGGCGGCCACCACCTTCAGGTCATATTGCGCCTCCGCAGGGCGCGGCGTGTTGATGATCGCGGTGAATTCCGTGGCATGCGAGGTGTCCATCCCGATGACTCCCACACGCAGCGGTCCGGCGACTGCAGCGGCGCTGACAAAGAGCAGAGCGAGCCCGGGGAGGAGACGGCGGATGAGAGCGGCGGGTGACATGATGCAGTTCCACGCGGGAAGCTTCAGCCATCTTGCAGCGGCTTTCCCCGCTTTGACGGGTCGACCGGGTTAGGGGCGGAGCATGGTGAGACCATACGGCGGCCGGCTGCCGCGGCATGGACGTGGCTTCAGTGAATCGCGATGGTCCTGCCGGACGCACGCTCGCAGGTCTGGTGCAGACGGAAGGCCTGCGTGGAGGCAAGCTTCTGGCCCATTTGTGCCACCAAATACATGGCCAGGGCGCATCCCGCGAGTGTCCAGAAAATCCACAGGCCCCAGGCCGTCATGCCCAGCTGCCACTGGCAAAAGCCGAAGATGCCGGAGAAGATGGCGCCCGTGCCGATGAACAGGTAGCCATAGAGATAGAGACTCCAGACATTGGCATTCGGACCATAGCTGCCGCGAATGAGGGTCGTGTCCCCCTCCGCGGACTCAAGTCCGAGCATGAGCCGCGGCGTCCAGAAATGCCGTTCAGAAACTGGAAGGCGGAGGCAGATGAAGCCGGTCAACGGATTCACTTCAAATTGACCCGCATCCTGCCGCAGCCGCTCCGTTGGGGTTTTCACGGCGCGTGCCGGCGGCATATCGAGGGTGTGGGAGAAACTGGGGCGGAAGCTGAAGCTGCTCATGACGGCCGTGCAGAAAGCGTAAACGGTGAAGCGTGCTGACCGTCAGGGCGCGGCCGCATTCACGGCGATGCGGAAGCCCTGATTGGGCAGCGAGCCGTGCAGGGCCATGGTGCCGTTGTCGATGAGGTTGTAGGCCTTGCAGGTGCGCTCCGAGCACCACCACGAGCCGCCGCGGGCGGAAGTGAGAGGCTGCTCCGGCTTCTGCGGGATCATGGGCGGCACGTCGGCGACGTATTCAAAGACGTTGCCAATCACATCGTGGAGTCCCCAGGCATTGGGCGGATAGCTGCGCACGGGGGCGGTGAATTCCCAGCCGTCCTCCATGGTATTGCGGGCGTGGGTGACACCGTTCCAGGTGTTGGCGAGGAGCGGCTTCCATGTGCTGCCCCACGGGTAGCGGGCGGTGCTGCCGGCGCGGGCGGCGACTTCCCATTCCGCCTGCGTAGGAAGCCGGGCACCGGCCCAGCGGCAATAGGCGGCGGCATCGGCGGCACTGATGCAGGTGACGGGGTGCTGCGGCAGGGCGGTGCGGGCGTCCGGCCCTTCCGGTCCTTGCGGGTGATGCCAGCAGGCACCGGGGGTATCGACCCAAACCCACTCGGGCTTGCCGTAGCGGAAGGCCTGGGCGCGGCCGCGCTTTTCGGCATCGGTGCGGTAGCCGGTGGCTTTGATGAAGGCGGCGAACTGGGTGTTGGTGGTCTCGGCGTCGGCGATGAAGTAAGCGGCGAGGGTGACCTTGCGCCGCGGATTGGTCCCGTGGCCGCGTTCGCCGGTGGTGTATTCGCCGGCGGGGATGGGCACGAGGAGATGACCGTGCTTCCAGGTGACTTTGGCCGGCGGCTCTCCCTGGGCAGGACTGAGGTGCACCAGGGAGAGCAGCAAAGCGGCGGCGGCTTTCATGGCCGGGGAATCACTTCGCCTTGCGGCTGGCGATGAAGGCTTTGGTCAGTTCGATGATCTGCTGGCGCGTCTCCGGCGTGTAGGGCATCTCGACGGGGAGCCAGGTCATGTAGGCGACTTTGTGAATGGGGTCGAACTTGATGCTCTCGCGCTCCTCTTCGGGGATGTCGGCGGCTTTCTTGTATTTGGAGAGCTGCTCGTCGGTGCCCCACTTTTCCTTGAGGAGTTTGCCGTAGGTCTTTTCCAGCGGGCTGGAGAGCATGGGATCATAGCCGGCCTTGCGCATGAGGCGGACGCAGACGGCGAGGATGTCACGGTGGACGGCCTGGGCGCGGAAGAGTTCCTGTTTGCGCTCGACCTCGGCTTTGCGCTCCGGGGTCATGGCGTCGTAGTCTTCGTCCTCTTTGGTGATGTTGTTGGCGAAGACGCCCGCGCCATCGCCATCGGCCTGGGGAATGGGCGCTTTGTCGTCCTTCTCGGCTGCGGTGAGGAGGGTGTTGTATTTCTCTTCAAAGGCGAGCAGCGCGCCGAGGGCTTCTGCGCCGTCGGTTTCCTCAATGATGGTAAGGAGTAGCGTGCTGAAGGTGGAGGGATCGGTGCCCACGGGATCGGCGTCGGCTTCGAAGTTGCCGTCCGCGTCCTTCTTCACCGAGGGATCGGGTGGCTGCGGAGTGGGAGCCTTGGCGGGATCGAGCTTTTCCAGTTTGGCAGCGACGGCTTTGAGAATGGCGGCGCGGTTCTTCTTGATGAACTCTATGTTCTTCTCACTGAAGCCGGCCTCGCCGTGCATGATGCTGCGGAAGGCGGGGATGGGGGCCGGAAACGAGGACGTCATGGCGTCGCAAGTCTGGCTGTAGGAGCCCGGATGGCGGAGGAGGGAGTCGAGCTTCGCGGTGAGGTCTTTGTCCTGCGCGGAAAGCGGCAGGGCGAGCGCGAGGAGGAGGGCGATCTTTAGCTTCAGGGGACGGAGTATGGTGGTTTTCATGGTGGGGAAGATACGGTGAATGAGGTTAGCTTTTGCCAAGTTCACGGGCTCTGGCGGAGGCGGTGCGGACGGCTTCCATGAGCGCCGAGCGCAGGCCGCGCTCTTCGAGTTTGGCGAGGCCGGCGATGGTGGTGCCACCAGGGCTGGTGACCTGGTCGCGGAGGATGGCAGGATGGAGTCCGGTCTGGAGCACCATCTCGGCGGCGCCGGCTACGGTTTGCGCGGCAAGGACGAGCGCCTGATCTTTGCTGAGGCCTTCGAGCAGACCGCCGTCGGCGAGGGCTTCGATGATGGTATAAACGTAAGCCGGGCCGCTGCCGCTGAGGCCGGTGACGGCATCGAGGAGTTTCTCCGCCACGCGGGTCACGGTGCCCACGGCGCCGAGGATGGTCTCCGCGGTGTGACAGTCGGCCTCCGTGGCCGAGCGTCCGGGCGCATAAGCCGCGGCGCCTTTGCCCACGAGGGCGGGAGTATTCGGCATGACGCGAATGACGCGGTGGTGACCGGCCGCGGCCTCCATGCTGTCGAGCGTGACGCCGGCGGCGATCGAGATGAGCAGCGTGGACGGCAGGGCCCGCAGGGATTCGATGAGAGGGACGATGCCGGCGGGCTTCACGCAAAGCAGCACGACATCGGCACCGCGGGCGGCTTCCAGATTCGATGCGGCAGCGACGACACCCGGCACGGCGGCGGCAGCGGCCTTCAGCGCGGCCCCGGCGGGATCGCTGATGGTGATATCGGCGGCGTGGCACACGCCGCGGGTGACGATGCCGGAGAGCAGTGCGGTGCCCATTTTACCGGAGCCCAAACAGGAAAGTTTCATAAGCGGGATGGTGTCAGTGAGAAGCGGCGATTGTGAAGGGAAAAGCAGGGCGCGAAACCCGGAAAGCAGGATTAGAGTTCGTTATACTTGGCATTGGAGCCGCGCGACTTTTCGACCGGGTAGCGGGTCTCGTTGCGGTTGATTTTCGCATTCATTTCCGCCGCGAGGTCCAGCCCGAGGTTGTCGGCGAGTTCAAAGAGCAGGATGCCGACATCCGCGATCTCGCTGGCGATCTCGTCACGCTTGTCTTTGCCGCGCTGCCACGACTCCTCCGGTGACTTCCAGACGAAATGCTGGAGGAGTTCCCCGGCTTCGGCGATGATGGCCACCGAGAGGTCCTTGGGGCTGTGAAACTGCATCCAGTCGCGGGCATCGCGAAAGGCCCGGATGCGGGCCGTTAGTTCGGAAATGGACATGCAGCGTCCTATCCCGGTTTCGCCGTGCCGGAAACGGAATTCTTCACTGACGCTTCCCGACTTGACGCCAGGGGGGGCATAGAGGACACGTCGCGGCTCAAATTTCCATACTTTCTGCGCATGAAGCTCACCATCATTGGATCCGGATACGTCGGCCTGACGACAGGCACCTGCTTTGCCCAGGTCGGCCATCACGTGATGTGCGTGGACAACAATCCGGCGAAGATCGAAAAGCTCCTGCGCGGCGAGATTCCTATTTATGAGCCCGGCCTGGACGAACTGGTGAAGAATAATGTGAGCGCCGGGCGGCTGAAATTCACCACCAGCACTGAAGAGGGCGTGGAATTTGGCGACGTGGTCTTCATTGCGGTGCCCACTCCCCCACAGCCGGATGGCAGCGTGGACCTGCGCTTTATCGAGAAAGTGGCGCGCGAAATCGCTGCGGTGCTCAAGAGCTATAAGGTCATCGTGGACAAGAGCACGGTGCCTGTGAAGACCGGCGAGAAAGTCACCGAGACCATCAAGCGCTACGCCCCCACTGTGGAGTTCGATGTGGTGAGCAATCCCGAGTTCCTCCGCGAAGGCTGCGCGGTGGAGGACCTGATGAACCCCGACCGCATTGTTATCGGTGCGAACAGCGACCGCGCGATGGCCCTCATGCAGAAGGTTTACGAGCCCTTCGTCGCGCCCGTGCTTGTCACCGACATCAACAGCGCGGAACTCATCAAGCACGCGGCGAACAGCTTCCTTGCGCTCAAGATTTCCTACATCAACGCCGTCTCCGCGATCTGCGAAGCCAGTGGCGCAGACGTGGAGAAAGTGGCCGAAGGCATCGGCATGGATAAGCGCATCGGCCGCCACTTCCTCAATGCCGGCATCGGCTACGGCGGCTCCTGCTTCCCCAAAGACATCGCGGCGTTCATCGCCATCAGCGATCAGCTCGGCGTGCCATTCACGCTGCTGAAGGAGGTGCAGAAGATCAACAAAGACCAGCTCGCGCGCTTCATCAAAAACATCCGCGATGCACTCTGGGTGCTCGGGGAAAAGAAGATCGCCGTGTGGGGTCTCGCGTTTAAGAACAACACCGACGACATCCGCTCCTCTGTGGCCATTGACCTCGTGGAAGCGCTCGTTGCCGAAGGCGCGCATGTCACCGCCTACGACCCGAAGGGCATGGAGAATGCGAAAGGCCTGCCGCTGGCGGAGAAGATCAAGTTCGCCGACAGCGCGATAGACTGCGTGGACGGTGCTGAGGCCCTCATCATCGCGACCGAGTGGCCGGAGTTTAAGCAGCAGGACTTCGCGGAAGTGAAGCGCCGGATGCTCGCGCCGATGGTCTTTGATGGCCGCAATCTTCTGCACCCGGAGACGATGCAGGAACTCGGATTCACCTATCGCGGCATCGGACGCGGGCAGGTGTAGTCTCTGTCAGGGAGTCGCGAATCCTTTCTCCAGCAGTTTCCCGGCGAGCTTGTTGCGGGACTTTTCTGAAGTTGCGCCCAGGATCACGGTGATGATGCGGCGGTCTTTGCGCAGCGCTGTGCCGGCGATGCAGTAACCAGCGGCGCGGATGTAGCCTGTTTTCAGGCCGTCGCAGCCCTTCACTTCATCGAGGATGTAATTGTGAGTCTCCATGAGAATGCGGCGGTCCTTTTCGCCCTCGGGGCGGAAGACGCGTTTGCGCGCGGCGGTGAATGTCAGGGCTGCCGGGTGTTTGAGCACCTCGCGGCACAGCAGCGCGACATCGCGCGCGGTGGTGTGATCATGCGGGCCGGCGCCGTTGTTGAGGCCCAGTCCGCTGGCGGAGACGAAGCGGCTGTTCTTCATGCCCAGTTCCTGCGCGCGGCAGTTGATGTGCTCGACATAGGCCGCCTGGGAACCGCTGAGCTTTTCGGCCAGTGCCATCGCGGCATCATTGGCGGAGTGCATCATGCAGGCGTAGAGCATGTCCTCCACGGTGAAGCTCTCGCCCTCCTTGAGCTTGAGGTCGGCGCCTTCGCTGCTGACGGCCGTGGCGTGAATGGGCACGGCATCCTGCAGCGTGAGCGTCCCGGCCTGGACCTGCTCCATCGCGGTCAGCAGCAGCATCAGCTTCTGCACGCTGGCGGGAATGCCCTTGGCGTCGGCATTTTCCTCAAACAGCACGCGGCCGTCGGCGGCATCGACGACGATCGCGCCCAGATAGGGCTCCCGTGCGCCGGTGGGCGGCGGCTTCGGGGCGGCGGGCTTCGGCGATTTCTTCGTTGCCGGGGCCGTTTGGGCCGGCGTCTTTTTGGCCGTGGACTTTGCCGGGGCGGCGAGGGCTGCCGCCGGCAGGAGGAGCAGGAGAATGAGGCGCAGGAGAAGGGTGTTCATGCGTGAGAGGGTGGCTGTAGGCGAAATCCGCACCAGCGAAAGACCAACTGTGGGCCGGAGGGGTATGGGATCGCGCAGGGGTGCTACACATTTGCGTAAATTTGCTGGCGCTCTGCGGGTATTTTGGCACTATCCGTTCCGGTGCGTCCGTAAAATACGCCCCGCCCCCCTCATGCAAACATGCCCTAACCGACTCAAACTGACGCTGCCGTCGCTGCTCGCGCTGACGGCATTTTCCCTCCCCGCCTTTGGCCAGGCTCCGGCCAATGACAACTTCGCCGATGCCGCCGGCGTTGCGTTTGGCACCACAGCCAACGGAACGCTGACCAATGCCACCGCTGAAGCCGGAGAGCCTCCCACCCATCTGCAAACCACCGCCAATGTCACTACCGGCGCGGCGACGGGGCGCTCGGTGTGGTATACATGGACTTCAGGTATCGACGGGATGGCCTATTTTGAAATGACGCCGCTCGTCACCGGCGCTGCCGCCGGGGCCGCCATGCAGGGGGCCGTGTGGAGCGGCACCACTCTGGGCAGCCTGACCCGCCGGGCCAGCGCCTACTCTCCGGCGGGAGCCGCAGGGCCTCCCGTTGCGAATGGCACGAAGGCCACGAGCAATCTGTTCCCTGTAACCGCGGGGACGACCTATTATCTCCAGCTGACCGGCAATAATGAGACCGGCGGCGGGGATTTCTCTTATCAGGTGAACTTCCTTCCGGCCCGCGGCGGCAGCGTGGTGCTCCCGTTTGGCTCGAACTGGGAATGGCTGCACCCGACGACAGCCGGAGCGAATCCGGCCACGAACGCCAACTGGGCCACCACCTGGCAAACGCTGGGCGACCAGACGGACTACGGCGCCGCGCCGGGTGTGCAGGTCTTCAGCCTCACAGGCACCGCGCCCTTTGGCTGGGGCGGCATCAATCTCGGGCCGGGCCAGCGCACGGTGATTGGCGCCTCCTCAGTGGCAGCCAACAACACGGCCAACAATGCGGCCTACTTCCGCACCAGCTTCACGCTGACGAATCCGACCTCCAGCCTCTGGGCCGAAATCATGGCCGACGACGGAGCGTGGATCTTCATCAATGGCCAGCCGGTCTCCCCGGTGAATATCCGGGCGAAAGTCACCTCCTCCGGCGCGGCGACGCCGGTTTACTCGTTCACCGACTACCGGTCGCTGGCGTCCGCGCACATTACCAATGGAGCGCCTGTCGTCGCCCCCGCCACGCACACTGGCTGTCTGGCCAATGATGCGACGCTCACTGAGGACTCTACGAAGCTGGTCTTCCTCGGCGGACTGGGCAGCGGCACCCACACCATCGCGGTCAGCCTGCACCAGAACTCCCTGACCAGTTCCGACCAGGGCTTCGACCTCCAGCTGCTCGACATGGCGCCGCGCCGTCTGCTCGACACGGCGCTCAAGATCAACTTCGAGGAAGCCCCCTACACAGCAGCGGCTGCCGCGGCGGGATATACGACGCAGCAGTTCGCGCCCAAGCCCGGCCAAACGGATGCCGCCTGGCGCGTCACCGCACCTGCCACCCGCGGCACGACAGCACTCCGCGCGCCGTATCCCGTCGCATCCACGGCCACCGGGACGCAGTTGAAAGCCCTGCGCCTCAACGCCGCCGAGTGCGGCCCCTTCATCACCGAGCCGGTGAATGTGACGGGCCTCACCGACTTCGTGGCCAGCATCAAGGTTCTCGCTTCCGATACCTCCAGCGGCTTTGAAACCGGGGACGGATTCCGCGTCTTCCTCGAGACCAGCACCGACGGCCAGACCTTCAGCGACCCCGGCGACCTCAACGTGCAGCCGCAGGTGAATGGCGCCGATGCCCTCACGCCCTTCAGCACGGGCTGGACCACCCTGAGCCTCCCGGTCACCGGGAATACCGCGAACTATGTGCGCCTCGTCATCACCGGCGGCACCGACAGCACCAGCGAGAACATCTACTTCGACGATGTCTCCATCAGCCGCTGCCAGGTGCTCCCGTCCGTCAGCAACATCGTCTATAACAACATGGGCGATGACGATCAGACGAACGACACGGTCAGCTTCGACCTCACGGTAGCGGGCACCAATACCACCGGTCCCGGCTGGGTCACCAACGGTCTGGGCGCGGGCAATGAAGTCAGCAACCTCAGCTTTGGCGCTGCCGGCACGACCACCATCACCCGCCCGGCCACCAATGCCAGCGGCGTGCGCACCAACATCGCCTTCGCCGTAGAGGACGCCGGCGACTCCTCCTGCCGCGCTCCGGTGACGGTCACCATCCCCGCGTGCGCCATCGGCACCACCACCGTGGAGAACATCGTGCGCAATCCCGGAGTGCTCGCTGAAGACCCGGACGACGACACCTTCACCGTCACGCTGAACACCGCGGCCGCCAATGCGGGCATGACCTACGAGGTGCGCTCCAATGACACCAACAGCACGGTCTATGGCTCCGGCGCCTATGGGGCCTCCGTGGTCATCAGCGATGTGCCGGTCTTCACCACTGTCGGCACCACCAAAACCTACACCGCCAGCCTGATGATTCAGGACAAAGCCGACCCGGCCTGCCGCAGGGCCGTGACCCTCAGTGGCTACCTGCCCGTGGCCATGGGCCGCACCAATCTGGGCGGCCCGCTGCTCTACGGCACGCCTCCGCTGGCTACCGGCAGCAACTGGCGGCAAATGGCGGCGGATGTCGCCAATTCCGGCGTCACCCGCGACACCGAGACGCTCATCTTCAGCCCTGGTGCGGCTCCCTTAGCCGGCACCACGGCGCTGGAGACCCCGCCCGTGACCGTTACCGGGCAAACCGGTGTCATCGTGCGTGCCCGGCTGCGTGCCTGGGAGGACAGCACCGGCACCGGCTTCGAGGCCACCGATACCTTCCGCCTGGAGGTCATCCACACCGCCGGCGCCGTGGAGACCACGGTCAATCTCATCGAGGGCAACCCGGCGGATGCCGACGGCAACTTCGACCTGAATGGCTACACCGGCACCAATGCCGCCGATTATGACGCCAACCTCGCCAAGGATGAGTTCAACGCGGAAGCCGCCGCCGCCGCCGGGGCCTCCGCGGGCTGGTTCAACTTCTCCTTCCCCGTGCCTGCCGGCACCGACACCGTGCGCGTGCGCCTCACCGGCGTGAACAACTCCGGCAACGAGTTCTACTTCGTGCAGGGCCTCTTCATTGGCACCGGCGCGGCCGATACGGACAGCGACGGCCTCCCGGACGACTGGGAAGTGCAGTACTTCGGCAGCACCTCTGCCCAGGGAGCCACCGGCGACCCGGACGGCGATGGCCAGAGCAATGCCGCGGAACTCGCCGCCGGCACCGTGCCGAACAACGGCACCTCCGCCCTCCGCATCACCGCCATCAGCGCGACGCCGACGGCCGTCAGCCTCACTTTCCCCAGCGTTGCCGGGAAGAGCTACCGTGCCCAGTGGGCCCAGGGGCTCTCCGGTTGGGCGGATATCGGGGCCGTCACGGCTGCCTCCGGCGCGGAAACGACCATCATGGGCCTCCCGGTGCCGGCTGCCGGTGAACCGCGCTGGTTCTACCGTGTGCGCCTCGTGGAGTAACAGGCTTTGCTCTCAAAGGGCGGCGGTCTTCGGGCCGCCGCCCTTCTTTTTGCCCGGAACCCGGCAGCCACAGGCCCGCCCGGAGTGCAGGGGGCCTCCCCGGACCTATAGGCCGCATGGGGCGCATAGGCCCAATAGGCAGCCCACCCTGGCCACCCATGACTCAAGGGGGTGCCACCCCTGACTCCGGGGAGGGCCACCCCTGACTCAGGGGGGTGCCACCCCTGACTCAAGGGAGGGCCACCCATGGCTTCAATGGGGGCCACATGCGACCTCGCTGGGTGACCCATGGGGCGGGGAAGTGGCCTATTTCGTCATGGCGGGACGGAGCCGGGGCTTGGGAAGTCTGCGGATGGTGTGCCTCGGCCGGGCGGCTGGGACGGTAGCCTGGCGCAGGGCGGGGCTGTCGAGGCGGTCGGAGGGGGTGCCGGTGGCGATTTCTGGGGTGAGGCCGGCGACGCTGGCGGGGGTGCGGGTGGGCTGGTAAACGTAGTCGGCGACGGATTCGAGAGGTGTGGAGCCGGTGAGGACGAGGTAGGCGCACATGTCGGCCCCGAGGCGCCGCGGTCGAGGAATTCGTGGGCCTTGGTGAGGCGCTCGACGGTGGTCATGCCTCCGCCGATGACGACGTAGCGGGGGGTGATGGAGTCGTTGGGGATCTTTTTCTCGTGGAGGGCGGGGTGGATGCCGCCTTCGCCAATGACGTAGGCGGTGCAGCCGGGGTCCATCTCGATGAGGAAGTCCGCGGTATTCATGGCGGAGGTGTAAAAGTGGCGCGGGGTGAGGCCTTTGATGCCGAGGTGGCCGAGGCGCACGGCGAGGTCGTCGGGTGTGGGCGCGGAGTTGTTGGTGAGGAAAAGAAACGGGGTGTGGCTGGCGAGGAGGGCCTCCACGAAGGCGGCGGCGCCCGGGATGAGGTGGTTCTCACGGTAGATGACTCCGTCCATGTCGATGAGGTATCCGGTTTTCATAGCTGGAGGGGACGCGCCGCGGGTGACGAGGATGGCTCCGGGCCTGCCGGAAGTGGCGGGGCGCGGGATGGGCGGCACTGGTCTTCACTTTAGCAGAATGCCTGCCAGTATGATGGAAGTGCTGTTATGGCAGGGATTCCCGGCGCTGCTGTGGAAGTGGTGAGGGCGGGGGCGGGAAGGATTGAGCTTGCACCAGGCCGCGGCGGAGGGACATCTGCGGGCATGAATACCGCGCTCAATGATCTCCTGACCGTTCTCCGTTTCCCCAGTATCTCCACGAGCCCGGCGCATGCGGGGAATGTAAGGGAGTGCGCGCAGTGGATCGCAGCGAAGCTCACGGGCATGGGCCTGGCGACGGAGGTGCACGAGACGCCAGGGCATCCGGTGGTGGTGGCGCGCAGTGCGCGGGTGGAGGGCCGGCCGACGGTGTTGATCTACGGGCACTATGACGTGCAGCCGGTGGACCCGGTGGAGCTGTGGGAGTCGCCGCCGTTCGAGCCGGCGATACGTGAGGGGCGCATCTATGCCCGGGGGGCGACGGATAATAAGGGGCAGTTCATGGCGCACCTGTGCGGCGTGGCGGAGACGCTGGCGGCGGATGGCGCGCTGCCTTTGAATGTGATCTTCCTCCTGGAGGGGGAGGAGGAGATCGGCAGCCCTAACTTGGTGCCGTTCCTCCGCGAGCACCGCGAGGCGCTGCGCTGCGATGTGGTGGCGGTGTCGGATACAGGCATGGTGGCGCCGGGCGTGCCGACGTTCACCTACGGGCTGCGCGGCATCGCGTGTCTGGAGCTGACGGTGCATGGGCCGGCGATTGATTTGCACAGCGGGATCTTTGGCGGGGCCGTGGCGAATCCTAACGCGGTGCTGGCGCGGCTCATCGCAGCGGTGCACGGGGACGACGGGCGCGTGCTGATTCCTGGCTTCTACGATGCCGTGCGCCCGCTGGCGCAGTGGGAGCGCGACGCCTGGGCCGCGCTGCCAGGCGGTGCCGCGGAGACGCTGAAGCTAACCGGTGTGCCGGCACTGTGGGGCGAGGCGGGGTATTCCGACACAGAGCGGCGCTGGGCGCGGCCCACGGCGGAGGTGAATGGCATGGGCGGGGGCTATCAGGGCGCGGGCTCGAAGACGGTGATCCCGTGCAGTGCCTTCGCGAAGTGGTCGTTCCGCCTCGTGCCGGATCAGGATCCCGCGGACATCCTGCGCGGCGTGGAGGCGTTCTTCCAAAGCATCGCGCCGGCTAGTGTGCGGGTGGAGGTGAAGTCGGGGCACAGCGGCCCGCCGTATGCCATGGATCCGCACGCGCCCTTCGGCAAAGCCGCACAGCGCGCACTGGAGACGACGTTCGGCCGCCCGGCAGCGCTCATCCGCGAGGGCGGCAGCATCCCCATTGTGCAGAGCTTTAAGGACATCCTCGGCGCGGAGACGCTGCTGCTGGGGCTGGCGCTGCCGGATTCCCAAATGCACGCGCCGAATGAGAACTTCACGCTGGAGAATTATACTGCGGGCATCCAGCTGAACCAGGTGCTGCTGCGCGAGCTGGCCGGGGCCTAACGCGGGCTGTCGCCGCGTACAAGTTCGTCCTCATCGTACCCGTAGCCGCGCGCACAGAGCCGCAGCATGCGCAGGCCGGTCTCGCGTTCGTCGTGCACCACGTTGTCAGGATCGAGCGCGCGGAGCATGGCGGCCTCGTGCGGAAAGCGGGCGCGGCAGAGCGTGAGGATGGCGGGGTTGCGCTCCTTGGCGATGGTGATGGCGGCGCGGGCGATCTCGGCGTGCGGGAAGGAGAGGATGATCATGCGGGCGCGGGTGATGCCGGCGAGTTCGAGGGTGTCGGCCTGGGAGATGTCGGCGTAGAGGACCGGGTGACCCTTGGCGAGGAGCCCGGCGACAGTGTCGGCGTTGAGTTCGATGATGATGACGGGAATGCCGAGGCGGGTGAGGCCGCGGTGGAGCATCTGGCCGACAGTGCCATAGCCGCAGAGGATGGCGTGGTCCTCCATTTCCTTGACGCGGCGGCTGAGGCTGGCGGCGCTGGATTTGCCGGGGGATTTGGCTGCGGGCTTCACGGCACCCATGCGGCGCACGAGCGGAGCCGCGGCTTTCATAAAGAGGGGAGAGAGCCCGAGGCTGACTGCCGTGACGGCAAGGATGAGCTGGAGATGCCCATGAGCCAGCAGACCCTGCTCGGCGGCCTTGCGCGCCAGCACGATGCCGAATTCCCCCAGCCCGGCCAGAGCCAGCGCGGAGAGCACGGCATCCTGCAGCGGGGCTCCGGCCAGACGCACCGCGAGTGTGGTGAGCAGGGTCTTCGCCACCAGCACCGCGAGACTCAGGCCGAGGATCATGGGCCAGTGCGCGACGAGCACTTCAGGACTAACGAGCGCTCCCACCGACAGGAAGAACACTGTGAGGAAGAAATCGCGGAACGGCGCGGCATCAGCCAGAATGCGGTGACTGTAAACGGATCCACTCACCGCCAGCCCGGCAGCAAACGCACCGATGTTCACACCCAGGTGTAGCACCTGCGCCAGACTGGCAATGCCCGCACACAGAGCGAGGATGGTCAGCGTAAAGAGATCCCGCGCCCGCGTGCGGCTCACTGACTGGAGAAGCTGCGGAATGCCATACCGGCTGAGCAGCGCGGCCGCAGCAACAAAGACGATGCCTTCCAGCGTGAGCAAAAACGTGGCCCGTGTCGCCTCGCCCGCACCGCCACTCCCCGCGAAAGCCGGCAGCAACAGCAGCACGACGATGACGACAAGGTCCTGCGTGAGTGCGATCCCCAGCGCCTGCCGCGACCCGGCGTGGCCGGCAAAGCCAGTGTCTTCAAAGAGCTTGATGCCTACTGCTGTGGACGAGATGGCACCGATCATTCCCCAGATCGCCCACCCATTTCCCGCACCCAGCATCCAGGCTGCGCTGCTGAATATACCAAACGAAAGCAGTACCTGCAGCCCGCCGCTCTTGAGCCCACTCTTCCGCAGGTGCTTCAACTCATGCTCGGAGCACTCCGCTCCAATCCCAAACATCAGCAGCAGCACACCCACATCAGCCATCTGGAGCAGCAGCTCAGCCGCGGCGCTGTCTTCAGAGAGATCGACTCCTCCACTCCGTGCGAGGATGAATCCACATAGGAAGTAACCTGGCAGCGCAGGAATCCTCAGTCGCCGCAGCACCAAAGCAATGCCCACGGCTAGGAGCAGCGCGAGGGCCAAAAGCGGGAGAAACTGATTGGCTGCAGCAGAGAAGAAGAGAGGAAACATCGCCAAACTAGTGGTTTGGCAGTGCTGAAGGGCAACTAATACCCGCTAGTTTCACGCAAAATGAGGGGCAGAAGGCCGGAAAGGCCTCAAGAGAGGCTACTCCAGGAGCCCGCAGGGGGGACGGGCGGGGCGTTTGGCGTCTGAAAGCGGCCTCGGGGTGAAAATATTCACTAACAGAGATGGTAAATTGAATCGGGAAATTGACGCGAGGCGAGAAAAGACAGAAAAAGAACGCAAAATGACTTGCAAAGATTCGGAGATGGTGTAAATGACTGGCGTCGCACGAAACAACGCGATCAGACAGGCTGAAAAGTTACCGATTGTGGCAGAAATGACCGCAACCGGCTTTTTTGTCCCCCTGA
>Ga0315905_10000294_pt1 | contig 54484 bp, 50 predicted proteins | sample LakEriMetagenome_5_FD_203522 | JGI IMG/M metagenome (GOLD analysis project Ga0315905, IMG submission 203522) | Freshwater fungal communities from buoy surface, Lake Erie, Ohio, United States - Buoy 4 MA121 | ecosystem: Environmental > Aquatic > Freshwater > Lake | place: USA: Lake Erie, Ohio...
GAATCGCACGATCGGCAGAGTGATGGCACAGGTGCAGAACGTGTCCCTCTGCGCCAGCACCACCGCCTCGGCCGATCTCCGCACTCGCTAGGTATCAGGCAGCCTGGTGCCCCAGGATCAGCTCTATCGGATCCCTGCGTCGGGATTGCCGAACCCTTGCAGGGATCCGTGGTCCGATCCAAGGCTCTGGCGGGTTGGCTTCCCGCCAGGGACGCGGTGATGCCACTGGCGGTTGGCTCAGCTGGCCAGGCCCCGCGAGGCGGCCCGGCGTAGACGGCCGGCGGCCCGGCGGGCGCGGTTCATGGGTTCCTCCTGGTCGGCCGGAACGAGATCGGCGGAGCGGTTCGCCGGCTTGGGGTCGACCGTCTGGAGCCGAACCAGCTCCCGCCTTCCAGCCAACACCACCTGGCTGAGTTCCTTGAGTCGACCTTCCAGTTCCCCAAGCACCTGCTCTGCATAGTGGTTGGCTCCCTCCTGAACCGTGGTGGCCTCATGGCGGGCCCGGGCGATCAGGGTTTCGCATTGCTGCTGGGTCTGCTGTCGGAACTGGAGGGCATCGTTGTGGAGCCGTTCCGCCTCGGCCTGGCTGTCGCGCTGGATGCGGTTGCTTTCCTGGCGGACGGCTTCCAGTTCCGCCATCGCCTGCTGCCGGCTGCGTTCATGCTGTTCGAGCAGCTGGCGATTCCGTTCGGCGGCTTCCTGGTCGAGGTGCTGGCGTCGTGCCTGGGCTTCCTGTTCCAGCTGCTGGCGTCGGACGGCGAATTGTTGCTCCATCTGGGCCATGCGGGTTTGCAGGTCCTGTTCCGCTTGGGCGGCCTGCTGCCGTCCGGCCAGGATCAGCTGCTCCCCCTGCTGGCGAGCCTGCTCGCGCAGTTCGCTGCCCTGCCGCTCCGCTTCCTGCCGCACGGAGGCGGAGGCGATCAGACCCTCCCGTTCCCGTCGGGCCTGGGTCAGGATCTCGTCGGCCTGCTGGCGAGCCTTCTCGATGAAGCTGTCCCGCTGACTCAGCAGGTCCTCAGCCTGGGCGATCTGCACGGGCAGGGCAGCACGGAGGGCGTCCATCGTTTCGATGGCGTCCTGCTCGTTGACCAGGCGCCCGCCGCTGAAGGGGATGCGGCTGCCTTCGAGAACGATGTCCTCAAGCTGGTCCAGCTGGTCGAGAACGGTGATGCGCGCCTCGCTCATGTCATCCGGGAGGTGATGGCCGATTAAAGAGCCTCCGCAGGTCCTGCGCCACTCCCTCTGGGACCATGTGACTTACATCGCCACCAAATCGCGCCACCTCCTTGACCACCGAGCTGCTCAAGAAGCTGTGATTCACGCCGGTGGCGAGGAACAGGGTCTCCAGGTCGGAATCGAGGCTTTTATTGGTGTGGGCGATCTGGAGCTCGAACTCGAAATCGCTCAGTGCCCGCAGGCCGCGCAGGATCACGCTGGCGCCGCAGGCGCGGGCGTAGTCCACCGTGAGCCCATCGAAACTGCCCACCTCCACTCCCTTCAGGTGGGCCGTGGCCGCGCTGATCTGCTCGAGGCGCTGCTCCAGCGGAAAGGCGGGCTGCTTGAGAGGGTTTTGGAGCACCGCCACCCGCACGCCGTCGAAGAGCCGGCTGGCCCGCTCGATCAGGTCGAGGTGGCCAAGGGTGAGGGGATCGAAGCTGCCGGGATACAGAGCTCGCATGGCCTGGGCGGGCGGGGTCATCTCCCTAGAGTCGCTCCAGGACCGCACCGCACGAATCATGACCGACGTCAGCCTCGACGCCGCCGCCAAGAAGACCCTGCTTCGGAAGATTCCCCACGGCCTGTTCATTTGCGGCGTGGCCGAGTCAGAGGAGGTGAACGGCTTCACCGCCAGCTGGGTCACCCAGGGGTCGTTTGAGCCCCCCCTGGTGGTGATGGCGGTGCGGGCCGATTCCACCAGCAACGGCATGATCCGCCGCACTGGCCGCTTCTCTCTCAATGTGCTGCGCGCCGACCAGAAAGACCTGGCGGCTGTGTTCTTCAAGCCCCAGGCGGCGGTGGGGGGGCGCTTCGATGCCGCTCCTTTCCGCCTCGGCCCCCTGGGCCTGCCGATCTTGGAGGACGGTTTGGGCGGGGTGGAATGCGAGCTCGTCGGCACGGTCGACCATGGCGACCACACCGTGTTCGTGGGGGAGGTGAAGAGCGCCACCTTGCTCCGGGAAGGCGATGCCCTGGAGCTGGCGGGCACCGGCTGGCAGTACGGCGGTTGAGGGGGCAAGCCCCTCCTGGCGCTCCGTCGTGACTGCTCGCACCGAACTCCCGCCAGATCTGTCGGGTACCGATCCGTTTCTCGCCAGCGGCGGCCAGGCGTTAGGGCCTTTCACGGAGCCGTGCTCCCCTTTCAGCCCCGACATCACCACAGTTCCATCCCTGGCATCAGCCTCCGCCATTTCGGTCCTGATCCAGCAGCCGGCCAAGCTCAAGGCCCGCCTGAAGGAGGTACCTTCCGAACCCGGCTGCTATCTGCTGCGTGATGGAGAGGACAGGATTCTCTACATCGGCAAGGCCAAGTTGCTGCGCAACCGGGTGCGCAGCTATTTCCAGAGCGGTGGCGGCCACGCCCATAGCCCTCGGATTGCCCTGATGGTGCGCCAGGTGTGCGAGATCGAGTTCATCGTGACCGACAGCGAAGCCGAGGCGCTGGCGCTGGAATCGAATCTGATCAAGCACCACCAGCCCCACTTCAATGTGCTGCTGAAGGATGACAAGAAATATCCCTATCTCTGTATCACCTGGAGCGAGGCCTACCCGCGCATCTTCATCACGCGCCGCCGGCGCTTCCGTTCACCCCTCGATCGCTTCTACGGGCCCTACGTGGATGTAGGCCTGCTGCGCCGCACCCTGGCGATGGTGAAGCGGGTGTTTCCGCTGCGGCAGCGTCCCTTGCCTCTTCACCGCGACCGCACCTGCCTCAACTACGACATCGGCCGCTGCCCCGGCGTCTGCCAGGAAAAGATCAGTTCCGAGGCTTACCACCAGGGCCTGCGCAAGGTGGCGATGGTGTTTCAGGGCCGCAACGACGAGCTGCTGGAGCTGCTGCGGGCCCAGATGGAGCGCTACGCAGAACGGCTGGATTTCGAGGCGGCTGCCCGGGTGCGCGACCAGTTGCAGGGCCTCGATGCCCTCACCGCTGATCAGAAGATGAGCCTCGGCGACAGTTCGGTGAGCCGCGACGTGGTGGCCCTGGTCAGCGATGGGCGGGTGGCGGCGGTACAGCTGTTCCAGATGCGGGCCGGCAAATTGGTGGGCCGGCTCGGATTCACCGCCGACGCGGTGGGCGCCGATGGCAGCGCCCTCGATCCGGGCCGCATCCTGCAGCGGGTTGTCGAAGAGCATTACAGCCAGGTGGAGCCGGTGGAGATCCCGCCCGAGCTGCTGCTCCAGCACCGCCTGCCCCAGCAGGAGCTGATCGGCGAGTGGCTCCAGGAGAGGCGTGGTCGCAGGATGCAGCTGGCGGTGCCCCAACGCCAGCAGAAGGCCGAGCTGATCGAACTGGTGGAACGCAATGCCGCCTACGAACTGCAGCGGGCCCAGCGCGGCGCCGAGCAGCAGCATCTGGCCACCGAGGACCTTGCCCAGCTGCTCGAGCTGGCGGTGCCACCCCGCCGGATCGAAGGGTTCGACATCAGCCACATCCAGGGCAGCGATGCGGTGGCTTCCCAGGTGGTGTTCGTTGATGGCCTGCCGGCCAAGCAGCACTACCGCCGCTACCGCATTCAGAGCAGCTCGATCCGGGCCGGCCACTCCGACGACTTCATGGCGATGGCGGAGATCATGCGCCGCCGCTTCCGCCGCTGGGCTCAGGCCAAGGCCGAAGGTGCGGACCTGGCTGAGCTGCGCCGCACTGCCGACACGGCCCTCCATACCGGTGGCCTCAACGACTGGCCCGATGTGGTGATGATCGATGGCGGCAAGGGCCAGCTCTCGGCCGTGATGGAGGCCCTGCGGGAGCTCAACCTCCACGAGGACCTGGTGGTGTGCTCGTTGGCCAAGCAGCGGGAAGAGGTGTTCGTGCCGGGGGCGAAGCAGCCCCTCGAAAGCGAGGCCGACCAGCTGGGGGTGCAACTGCTGCGGCGCCTGCGCGACGAGGCCCACCGCTTCGCTGTGAGCTATCACCGCCAGCAACGGGGCGAGCGGATGAAGCGCTCGCGGCTGGGGGATATCCCTGGCCTGGGTCCGAAGCGGGTGAGGGATCTGCTGGCCCATTTCCGCTCGATTGATGCGATCCAGCTCGCCAGCCCCGAGCAGATCGCCGCAGCTCCGGGCGTGGGGCCCGCCCTGGCCCGGCAGGTGTGGGAGTACTTCCATCCGCCCCAGGGAGCCGAGGATGCCCAGGAGGGTGCCCGCCCTGAACCGGTCGAGTGAGCCCGCCGGTTCCGGTTGGTCGGCAGTGATCAGCATCCGCCCTGGCCGCCGCCGACTCAAGGACCGCGAAGGTTCCTCAACCAGCCGATCCCCAAGGCTGAACCGTCAGGATGGACTTTCCTTGTCGAGCCGCCCTTTGCAGCCCCTGCTCCGACTGCGGACCCAGCCGCTTGCGGGACAACGGCCCCCAGGCCAGCACTGGGCCGAAGGCTTGTGCCGGAGCCTGAGCCTGGTGCTGGCCTTCGTTCTGGCGCTCCCTGCGCTGCCCGCGCTGGCCTCCCCCGGCCTCTGCGTGGGGCCTGTCTGCGGTGACGAATTCAGCCGCAGCGCTCTTTACCACTGGCAACTGCGACTACGGGTCAACGACCAACAGGGACACCGCGAGCGCCTCGTGGTGGATTGCCGCACCGGTGCCCTCAGCCCCCAGCAGGGGCTGGTGGAGCGGGGTTATGCCAGCGCCGTGGCCCGACGGGCCTGCCGGTTGGCAGCCGAGGGAATGGCTGGTGCCATTCCATAACTAGAGCCCTGCTTACATCCCGGCCTCAGGGGCATTGCGGCGGAATGATGCGTCCGATTAGGGTGGTTTCATCGGCATAATGAGAGCGCTTAAGACCTGTATTGAAACGAAAGCGCCGGAAGATGGATGATCGAAACGACATATTGCACCCCCATGCACAGCGCTCATGAATATAGATTTCATCACTATCGCCCTTGAAGCTCACACCTCCCACCACGGCGATCCTATCTTCAGCGTATGCCGAAACAAGAGCATATGCCGAGACAAGGCTCGATTGCAGGCATGGCACAGACCTCGGCAGCGCTGGTTGCGCACCACCCGCAAGCGGATCGCTCCAGGTTGATCATTGCGGAGGAACTGGTGAGTCCCATCGCTGGAGCGTCATCAACCACCACCACCTAGATGTTCGGATGATTCAGCTTTTGGATGGAAGTCAAGGCATAGGTTTCCAGCGCGTCTTGCCGGTTCTTGGTGCAAATCACGATCGATACGAATGGCGTTATGTCTTCGATGAGCTGGATGACCTGAATGACAACAAACGATCGGTTAATGCATTGCCAGCCGGAAGATGCAGGCCCGTGGGCGCTCTCACCGGCGCTGAGAACGTAGGCCGAAACAGCCCGGCTCCCTGTCCAGCTCCACAGGTTTGGGCCAGGTTGGATGATGAGTGGCCTTCGGATGGCACTCGCGAGGTCCTGGATCGATGAGCGTCGGCATCTTGATCCTCCAGGATCAACTCTCTCTCTCCCAGTCGGCCCTGAGGGATCTGCTGGACCGGTTGGGCCCGGCTGAGGCCAAGCGCCAGTGCCGCCTGTTGCTGGTCGAGAGCACCGATGAACTGCACCTTATGCCGCTGCATCGCCAGCGGTTGGTGCTGCTCTGGAGCGCCCTACGCCACTTCGTGGCCGAGCTGCGTCAAGCGGGCTGGCAGGTGGACCACCGCGAGGCGGAAAGCTTCGGGATTGCCTTGCGTGCCTGGTGCGCGGAGCACGGCATCACGGAGCTTCACGCGATGGAACCGGCCGACCGGCCGGTTCGTGAGGCCCTGGAGCGGATCATCAGACTGGCAAGTCCTGAACAGACCAGTCCGGATCTGACAAGTCCCATTCAGACCTGTCTCGAACAGAGCCATCACGATCGGACCAGTCTCGATCCAAAATGTGCCGATCCGAACAGTCTCGATCCGAACAACCTTGATCCGACAAGCCGCGCTGAGCCAGCCGCCGGCATGTCCAGAACAGGGTCGCAACCATCGCCAGGATCCCCGGGTGGCCCGCTGCGGCCCCCCTTGCCCTCGCCACCCACCCTGATCTGGCATCCCTCCAACGCCTTTCTGTGGAGCCGCGAGGACTTCGCCACTTGGGCCCACGGCCGCCGCCAGCTGCGCATGGAGCTTTTCTATCGCGAGGGGCGGCGGCGCTTCGGCGTCCTGATGCAAGGGGATGGGCCCAGCGCCACGCCCCTCGGCGGCCAGTGGAACTACGACCACGACAACCGCCGCCCCCCCACCAAGGGGCTGGCCGGTCCAGCGCCGCTGTGGTTTGAGCCAGACGTCATCACCCTGGCGGTGATCGCCAAGGTGCGGCGGCTCGATTCCAGTCGGGCCAGCAGCGGGCTCGCTCCACTGCCCGGAGATCTGGAACCCTTCGGCTGGGCGGTGAGCCGCCACCAGGCCCTGGCGGTGCTGGAGCACTTCATTGCCACCCGCCTTGCCGGCTTCGGCCCTTATCAGGATGCAATGGTGAGCGGCCAACCCACCCTCTGGCATTCGCTGCTCTCCCCCTTCATCAATCTCGGGTTGCTGCATCCGCTTGAGGTGATCGAGCGCCTGGAGCAGGCCGGTCGGCAGCCGGCAGGCTCCTCGCCAGACTCGACCCCGCATCCCTCCCCACACTCCACACCCGCTGACCGCCACCAACAGGAAGATCCGCAGAAATCCCACCCTTCTGCCATCGCTTCCAACGCCGTGCCCCTGGCCAGCCTGGAGGGGGTGATCCGCCAGATTCTGGGCTGGCGGGAATACACCCACGGTCTGTACCACTGGCTCGGCCCCACCTATCCCCAGCTGAACCATTTCCAGGCCTCCACGCCCCTGCCAGCCTGGCTGGAGCAACTGGGCTGCAGCGGCATGGCCTGCATGGACACGGTGCTGGCCGAGCTGAAGGCCACGGGCTACGCCCACCACATCCAACGGCTGATGGTGCTCGCCAACTACGGCCTCCTGGCCGGCCTCGATCCCCAGGCCCTCACCACCTGGTTCCACCGCCAGTTCATTGATGGCCACGACTGGGTGATGCAGACCAACGTGATCGGCATGGGGCTGTTCGCCGACGGTGGCCGGCTGGCCAGCAAGCCCTATGCCGCCAGTGGCAACTACATCAATCGCATGTCCACCTACTGCAAGGGCTGCCGGTTCAACGTGAAGCAACGCAGCGGAACCGATTCCTGCCCGTTCAACAGCCTCTACTGGGATTTCCTTGCCCGCCACGCCGCCCATCTCCGCGCCAATCCCCGCATGGGTCTGGTGATCAAGCAACTCGACCGCCTTCCGCCTGAGGAACTCGACGCGATCCGAGCCACGGCGGCGGCACACCTCATGGCCCAGGCCCCCTGACCCCGTCCTCGACGGGTTGACCCCCTAGCGTGACGTGGATCTGTTCGCGGCCGATGCTCCTGGCCTTCACCTGGCCCCCGGAGGCCTACCTCTGGTTCAAGACTCTCCACATCGTGGGGGTGGTGGTGTGGTTCGCCGGACTCTTTTATCTGGTACGCCTGTTCATCTACCACCGTGAGGCAGCTGAACTGGAGCCCCCGATTCGGGCGGCCTTCGAGGCTCAGTATTCGGTGATGGAGCGGCGCCTGGCCAACATCATCACCACCCCCGGCATGGCGGTGGCGGTGGCGATGGCGGTGGGCTTGCTCAGCGTGAATCCCGCCTGGCTTCACCAGGGCTGGATGCACGCCAAGCTGGCCTTTGTGGCGGCGCTGCTGGCCTACCACGCCTTTTGTTATCGGCTGATGGGCCAACTGCAGAGCGGGTGCTGCACCTGGAGTGGCCGTCAGTTGCGGGCCCTCAACGAACTGCCCACCCTGCTGCTGGTGGTGGTGGTGATGCTGGTGGTGTTCAAAAACCAGTTCCCGACTGGCGCCGCCACCTGGTTCCTGGTGGCCTTGGTGATCGCAATGGCGGCCTCGATTCAGTTCTACGCCCGCTGGCGCCGCCTGCGAAGCGAGAAGGAGGTTGATGCCGCCCGGGGGGTTGCTGTCATGTTGAACGAAGCGGAAGGACGCGGTGCTGAGGGCTGAGGCGCATCAGCATCCGCTGGCGGCGGTGCTCCGCGAGGTGGGTCCCGAGAGCTGTCCGACCCGCTTCAACTTCCACTGCCACACCCTTTGCAGCGATGGCAGCCTGGCACCCGAGGCCCTCGCCCACCAGGCGGTGGCGATCGGCCTTGAGCACCTGGCCGTGACCGACCACCACGCCCTGGCCGCCCATGACCTGATCGCTGCCGCCTTGGCGCGCCATCAGGAGAAGGGGAACCCGGTTCCCACCCTCTGGCGGGGGGTCGAGATCAGCTGCCTGTTGGAGGGCTGCCTCGTGCATGTGTTGGGCCTGGGATTCGGGCCCGATCCGGAGCCCCTGGCCCCCTACCTGCAAGGCGAGGCCGTGGTGGGACCAGGCCTGCGGGCGGAGGCGGTGGTGGCGGCGATCCGGGCCGCCGGGGGGCTGGCCATGCTCGCCCATCCCGCCCGCTATCGCTTGCCCCACCAGCGCCTGATCGCCGCTGCCGCCGAGGTTGGTCTCGATGGCGGAGAGGCCTGGTACGACTACACCATGGCTCCCCACTGGAGCCCCACACCGCTGCTATGCGACGCCATCGCCCGCAGCCTTACCGATCGTGGCCTTTTGCATTGCTGCGGCACCGACAGCCACGGACTCACCCTCAGGGGCCGCTAGGGTTCACTGACAGATTTCTTGACGCCCATGGGTCTGTTTGATCGCCTGCTCGGTTCCCGCTCCAGCGGGGTAAACAACTCCGGCCAGTCGGAGCCGGCCAAGGCCAAGAAGGCCGAAGACGCTTACTTCCTGGATCCCGACGCCTCCGCCAGCATGGGGGATGTCAACTTCATGCGGCGCTCCAACACGATCCGCCGCACCTTTCCCGGCACCGCTGAGAGCCCCGGCCAGAAGGAAATGATTCAGGAGGTGGCCTCGATGGAGGCCCGTCTCGAAACCATGACCCCCGGCCTGGCCGGCACCAGCACCAACACCGACGTGGAGGTGAATCTCACTGGTGGGGTACCCAAGCCTGTCAAGAAAACCTTCGCCCAGCAGTTGTCACCGGCCCAGCTCGCCCAGCGCATGAAAGGCAGCGCCGTGTCCGTGAACCAGCCCGCTGGCGCTCCATCAGCCCGGCAGGCCAAGGCCTCCGAGAGCGAGGATGCAGCCTCCCCAGCTGCGGGCCGTGCCGGCTCCATCGACCCGTTCAAGTCGATGGCCAAGGATCTGAACTCCTGATCCTCAGGGTGCCTCAATCAGGGCCTCGCTCTCGAGCACCAGCTCCCTGAGACGCGCCAGCTGCTCGTTCTGGGCCCCTGCCCAGAGCCCGCGATTGTGGGCTTCGAGCATGCGTTCGGCCATGTCCCGCAGGGCCCAGGGGTTGCTGCGCCGCAGGAAGGCCAGAACAGCGGGATCGTCAAGCCATCGATCCGTCAGGGCCCCGTAGCTCCAGTCCGGCACCCGACCGGTGCTGGCGTCATAGGCGAACAGGTAATCGAGGCTGGCCGCCATCTCGAAGCCCCCCTTGTAGCCATGGCCCTGCATCGCTTCGATCCAGCGGGGGTTGAGCAGACGCGAACGCAGCACCTTGTCGAACTCCTTCTCGAGCCGGTGCATGCGGGGCCGTTCGCTGCGGGAGTGGTCCGCGAACCAGAGCTGGGGAGCAGAGCCGCGCAGATGTTCCACTGCGGCGCTAAGGCCCCCCTGAAACTGGTAGTAATCATCGGAATCGAGCAGGTCATGCTCCCGGTTGTCCTGGTTGTGGAGCACCACCTGCACCTGGCGCAGGCGAGCCTCCAAGCCGGAACGGTCGGGGCAGGCCTCGATTCCAACCTGGGTGGGATCCCAGGCGGAAGCGCCACGGCCCGTATCCGCCTGCCCGGTCTCCCCCGCCGCGGCTCCAGATTCAATCGCGGCGCCGTAGCGCCAGGAACTCCACTGCAGGAAGGCCTCTCCGAGGTCGGAGCGGCTCTCCCACTGCCCGGAATCGATCAGGGCCTGCAGGCCGGCCCCGTAGGCCCCTGGGGCCGATCCATACACGCGCCAGGCCTGCCCCTCGCGCCGTGCCGCCGCCGCCAGGGGATTGGCCTCCTCGCTTTCCTCAAGGGCGGCCACCAGGCTGCAGGCTCGGTTGAACCAGCCCACCAGCTGGGGGAAGGCATCACGGAATAGGCCGGAGATGCGCAGGGTCACGTCCACCCGGGGCCGGCCCAGCAGCTTCAGGGGAAGCACCTCCAGATCCACCATGCGGCGGGTGGGGCCATCCCACACCGGGCGCACTCCCATCAGGGCCAGGGCCTGGCCGATGTCCTCGCCGCCATTGCGCATCGTGGCGGTGCCCCACACCGAGAGGGCCAGGTGGCGCAGGTCGTCGCCCTCGCTCTGCAGGTGCTCCTCCAGCAGCAGTTCAGCGCTGCGGCGGCCCAGATCCCAAGCGGCCTCGGTGGGAAGACCGCGCAGATCCACGCTGTAAAAGTTGCGGCCCGTGGGGAGCACATCGGGGCGCCCGCGGCTGGGGGCGCCGCTGGGTCCGGCGGCGATGCGGCGGCCGGCCAGTCCGGCGAGCAGGGCTTCCCGTTCGGCTGCGGCGCAGGCGAACAGGTCGGGGAGGAGCCTTTGCCGCAGGGCCCTCAGCACGAAGTCGCTGGTGCTGCCAGGACCGGACTGATCCTCGGACTGCGGCGCGGCTGGCGAGGAGCCGGAGATCAGGGCCTCGCCCACCTCGAAACGCAGCAGCTCCAAAGCCATGGTCTCCAGCAGGGCGATGGCATCGCCGCAATGGCGTAGACCCATCGCCCCAGACGTGGCAGCCAAGCTCAGCAGGCGATCGCGGTCCGCCTCCCCAAGCGGAGCTTCTTCCCTGTCGGCCCAGGGGTCCAGCTCGAGACCCAGATCCAGGGCGAGCGCCTGGGTGAGCCCTGGCAGCCCAGCCTGGGGCGGGCGCGCCAAGCACATCAGCAGCTCAGTCAGTTTCGCAGGCTCGGGCAGGGTGCCGTAAGTGTGGAGCCCCAGCCTGATCTGGGCTTCCTTGAGTTCACAGAGGTAGCCGTCGGCAGCCTCCAACCGCCCATCTCCGACCGCTCCGCTACTCCCAAAGCTGGGAAGGTTCAGATCGGCCAGGCGGCGCTCCAGCTCGAGCCGCAGGGGTTCAGCGCGTTCCGCTCCGAGCTGGCGGGCCTCCCAGTATTCATCGAGCAGGGCCTCCAAGGCCTGGAGATCGCCGTGAAGTCCAGCCCGTCCCAGGGGTGGGGTGAGGTGATCGAGGATCACGGCCTGGCTGCGGCGCTTGGCCTGGCTGCCCTCGCCAGGATCGTTCACGATGAAGGGATAGAGATGGGGCAGGGGCCCAAGCGCCCATTCCGGGAAGCAGTGCTCTGAGAGGCCCACGGCCTTGCCTGGCAGCCACTCCAGGTTGCCGTGCTTGCCCACATGCACCACGGCCTGGCAGCCGAAGCTCTGCCTCAGCCAGAGGTACTGGGCCAGGTAGGCATGGGTGGGGGGCAGATCGGGGCTGTGGTAAGTCAGCTCCGGGTCACGGTCATAGCCGCGATCGGGCTGCACCAGCAGGGCCACGGATCCGAAATCCAGCCCTCGAACTGGGAAACCCTGCCGACCATCAGCCATCGGTTCGAGGCCGAGATCGCGCTCCGGTACTCCCCAGACGGCCTCCAGACGCTCCCGTCCCTCAAGCGGCAGGCTGCGATACCAGCTCACGTAGCTCGTTAGGGGTAAGTGGGTGAGTGGTGGCCGGTGACCGCTTTCGGGGTCGTTGGTCCGCCCGGCGAGCAGACGCTGGATCAGCCCATCCCCATCGGCTGGCAGGGGCTCCTCCAGCGCGTAGCCCGTCTCCGCCAGCCAGCGGAGCATGAGCACCACGCTGGCGGGGGTGTCGAGGCCCACGCCATTGGCCAGCCGCGCATTGCGGGTCGGGTAGTTGGCCAGCACCAGGGCAACCCGGCGAAGCGCCACCGGCGTGCGGGCCAGCTCGATCCAACGCTCCACCAGCTCGCAGATCCAGCCGAGCCGTTGCGGGTCCGCTTCCGTGCGGTGGAGTGCGGTGCCCAGATTCGGATCGCTGGCCGTCCATTCCTTGAAGGCCGCCACCCGGGTCGTGAGGCGCCCATCGAGCTCGGGCAACACCACCTGCAGGCTGAGGTCGAGGGGGCCCAGACCGATGCTGCTCCCCTGCCACGCAGAGCGGCCCCGGCCACTGCAGAGCATCTGGAACACCGGAACGTCCAGCCGCTCCCAGAGGGGAGCCCCAAGCCCCGCCGCCTCAAAACGCACCGAGGCGAACCCGGTGCCGCAGAGCACCGCTGCCACCGCCTCACGGCGGTACAGGTCGGCCACCCCCTCCTGCACGGCGGTATCCCGCAAACTGCTTACCCAGAGGCCCCGCGGCGCCAGGCCCCGTTGACGCAGGGCACCGAGCATGGCCTCCATCAGGCCCGTATCGCCGGCCTGGCGCTGGGCCCGGTAGAGAATCACGCCGACGCGGGCCCCGGGCTCGTTGCGCCAATCGTGGGGAAGGGGGTCGGGAGCGGGCTCCACCACGGGCATCAGGGGTGGCTGCCGGAGCCGGAGCCGCTCAAGGCAGCGCAACACCTGGCGCTGATTGGTGGTGCCGCCCTCCCGCATGCAGCCCGCCAGCGCCAACGTGAGGTCGGCAGGGGCGTTACCCAGTTCCGCCAGGGCGTGTTCCTCCTCGGCCGTGCCCGCCAGCACCAGCAGGGTTCGACCTTCCGCGCTCCTGCTCCAGGCCTGAAGGCGCTCGAGACCGTAGCTCCAGTGCCCTCGGCCGCCCAGGAGTCGCACCAACACCACCGTCGCTTCCGACAGGGTGGTGGCCATGTAGTGGTCGATCACGGCGGGATGACCCAAGGCCGCCAGGTTCAGGGCCCGCAGGGACCCTGCGATCAGCCGCGGTTCGTTCTCCAGCAGGGCCGCCACGGCGGTCAGATCCGTATCGGCGCTGCTGAGGAGCACCATCTCGGCAGCCTCCTGCTCCACGAAGGGCAGGGAGCCATCAGCGGGTTCCGGGGCGCCCGGAATCGTGGCAAGTCGGTGCATGGCCACCATCCTGGTGTCCGCAGTGAGAAGATCGCAGCGTCAGCACCGCCTTCCATGCATCAATTCCTCCCCTATGCCTGGTTCGGCGGATCCTGTGTTCCCTTCGCCGAGGCCACCCTCTCGGTGGCGACTCATGCTCTCCATTACGGCACGGGTGCCTTTGGTGGCATGCGGGGGCTGCCCAACCCGGACGATCCCGGCGAGGTGCTGCTGTTCCGAGTCGATCGCCATGCCCGCCGCCTCACCCAAAGCGCCAGGCTGCTGCTCACCGAGCTGAGCGAGGAGACGGTGCTCGGAGCGATCGGGGCCTTCCTGCAGGCCAACAAGCCACGCAAGCCCTTTTACCTGCGCCCCTTCGTTTACACCTGCGGTCTGGGCATCTCCCCCCGACTTCACGATGTCGAGACGGACTTTCTCATCTATGGCATCGAGATGGGGGATTACCTCTCGCCGGAGGGGGTCACCTGTCGTTTCAGCAGCTGGACCCGCCAGGAGGATCGCTCCCTGCCCCTGCGAGGCAAGATCAGCGGCGCTTACATCACCAGTTCCCTTGCCAAGACCGAGGCGGTGAAGAGCGGCTTCGACGAGGCCCTGCTCCTGAATAGCCGGGGCAAGGTGAGCGAAGCCAGCGGCATGAATCTGTTCATCGTGCGCGATGGGGTATTGATCACGCCTTCGGTGGATCAGGACATCCTGGAGGGCATCACCAGGGCCAGCATCCTTGAGCTGGCCCGGGCCATGGATATTCCGGTGCTCGAACGCCCCGTCGACAAGACGGAGCTCTTTGTGGCCGATGAGGCCTTCCTCAGTGGCACGGCGGCCCGGGTAACCCCGATCCGTCGCCTGGAGAGCACCGATCTTCCCAACCGCCGGCCGGTGATGGAGAAGCTGCGCGACCGGCTGACCGCGATCACGGAAGGCCGCGATCCCGTTTATGAACACTGGGTCACCCGCATCCGCATCGACGCCTGATGACCGCCGCCACCGCCACCCGCCGGATCGGTTTCCTGGATCGCCTCCACGATCCTTCCAGGCCGGTGCTGGTGTTCGACGGTGCCACCGGCACCTCGCTGCAGCAGATGAACCTGGGCGCTGAGGATTTCGGCGGCGCTGTCCTGGAGGGCTGCAACGAAAACCTTGTGGTCACCCGGCCCGATGCGGTGCAGGCGGTGCATCGCCAGTTCCTGGAAGTCGGGGCCGATGTGATCGAGACCGACACCTTCGGTGCCGCCTCGATCGTGCTGGCCGAATACGGCCTTGAGGACCAGGCCTTCGCGCTCAACAAGCGGGCCGCCGAACTGGCCCGGGCGATGGCCGATCAGTACAGCACCCCGGAGAAGCCCCGCTTCGTGGCCGGATCGATCGGTCCCACCACCAAGCTGCCCACGCTCGGCCACATCGATTTCGACACGATGAAGGCTTCGTTCCGCGAGCAGGCGGAAGGTTTGCTGGCCGGTGACGTGGATCTCTTCATCGTCGAGACCTGCCAGGATGTGTTGCAGATCAAGGCAGCCCTGCAGGGCATCGAGGAGGCCTTCAGTGCGGCGGGCGAGCGGCGCCCCCTGATGGTGTCGGTCACGATGGAAACCACCGGCACGATGCTGGTGGGCTCCGACATCGCCGCGGTGGTGGCGATTCTGGAGCCCTTCCCGATCGATGTGCTCGGCCTCAACTGCGCCACCGGGCCAGAGCAGATGAAGGAGCACGTGCGCTACCTCAGCGAGCACTGCCCCTTTGTGGTGAGCTGCATCCCCAATGCCGGCCTGCCGGAGAACATCGGCGGGGTGGCCCATTACCGCCTCACCCCCATCGAGATGAAGATGCAGTTGCTGCACTTCGTTGAGGACCTGGGGGTGCAGGTGATCGGCGGCTGTTGCGGCACCACCCCGGCCCACATCGGCGCCCTGGCGGAGCTGGCGGCCGAACTCCATCCGGCCCCCCGGCCCGTGCGGCGCAGCCCCGCAGCCCCAGGCCAGGCCGCCAACGGCCATGCCGTCGTCACAGCCGATGCCGCAGCCGTTCGTCCGGCCCTGGGCTACGAACCCGCCGCCGCCTCCCTGTACGGCGTGACCCCCTACCTGCAGGACAACTCCTTCCTGATCATCGGCGAGCGGCTCAATGCCAGCGGCAGTAAGAAGGTGCGTGAACTGCTGGCCGAGGAGGACTGGGATGGCCTGGTGGCAGTGGGCCGCAGCCAGGTGAAGGAGAACGCCCATGTGCTTGATGTCAACGTCGACTACGTCGGCCGCGATGGCGAGCACGACATGCGCGAACTGGTGAGCCGGCTGGTCACGAATGTGAACCTGCCGTTGATGCTCGATTCCACCGAGTGGCAGAAGATGGAGGCCGGCCTGAAGGTTGCCGGTGGCAAATGCATCCTCAATTCCACCAACTACGAAGATGGCGACGAGCGCTTCTTCAAGGTGCTCGAATTGGCCCGCGATTACGGTGCCGGTGTGGTGGTGGGCACCATCGATGAGGAGGGTATGGCCCGCTCGGCGGAGCGCAAGTTCGCCATCGCCCAGCGGGCTTACCGCGACGCCCTGGAATACGGCCTTCCGGCCCACGAGATCTTCTACGACCCCCTCGCGCTGCCGATCTCCACAGGCATCGAAGAAGACCGCCGCAACGGCGCTGCCACCGTGGAAGCAATTCGTCGCATTCGCAGCGAACTACCCGGCGTGCATGTGGTGCTCGGGGTGAGCAATGTGAGCTTTGGCCTCTCGCCGGCGGCGCGGATTGTGCTGAATTCGGTGTTCCTGCACGATTGCTGCGAGGCAGGCTTGGATGCGGCGATCGTCAGCCCCGCCAAGATCCTGCCGCTGGTGAAGATCAGCGATGAGCATCAGCAGGTCTGCCGCGATCTCATCTACGACCGGCGCCGGTTTGAGAACGGCATCTGCTGCTACGACCCGCTCACGGCTCTCACCACCCTGTTTGCCGGGGTGTCCGCCAAAGACGCCCGTGCCTCAGGCCCTTCCCTGGCGGACCTGCCGGTGGAGGAGCGGCTGAAGCAACACATCATCGATGGCGAACGGATCGGTCTGGATGCCTCACTGGCTGAGGCTCTCACCACCTATCCACCGCTGCAGATCATCAACACCTTCCTGCTCGATGGCATGAAGGTGGTGGGCGATTTGTTTGGCTCCGGCCAGATGCAGCTGCCCTTCGTGCTGCAGAGCGCCGAAACGATGAAATCCGCGGTTGCTTTTCTTGAGCCCTACATGGAGAAACAGGAGGATGCCGAGGGCAATCAGAAGAGCAACAGCAAGGGTAAGTTTCTGATCGCCACGGTGAAGGGCGATGTGCATGACATCGGCAAGAATCTCGTCGATATCATCCTCACCAACAATGGCTACGAGGTGATCAACCTCGGCATCAAGCAAAGCGTCGAGACGATTGTTGAGGCCCAAAAGCAGCATCAGGCTGATTGCATCGCCATGAGCGGCCTGCTGGTGAAGTCCACCGCCTTCATGAAGGACAACCTTCGCACCTTCAACGAGGTGGGCATCAACGTGCCCGTGATCCTCGGCGGCGCCGCCCTCACCCCCCGCTTCGTGCATGGCGATTGCCGGGCCGCCTACGGGGGCCAGGTGATCTACGGCCGCGATGCCTTCGCCGATCTGCGCTTCATGGATGCCCTGATGGAAGCCAAGGCCACCGGCCGCTGGGATCACGGCCAGGGCTTCCTCGACGGTACGCCGGAAGGCCTCGGGCCGAGCCTCGGCGGCAGCGAGGGGGTGGACGCCGGGGCAGAGGCCACCGAATCCACTTCGGCGGCTGCCTCAGCCATCCCGGCCGCACCTCCAGCTAGCGACCACCGCTCCGAAGCCGTGCCGGAGGAGGAGGCGATCAGTCCGCCCTTCTGGGGCTCGCGGTTGCTCGATGAAGGCCAGATCGATCTGCTGGAGGTGTTCGCTTATCTCGATCGCAACGCCCTCTTCGCCGGCCAGTGGCAGCTGCGTAAGGCCCAGGACCAGAGCCGCGAGGCCTATGAGGCCATGCTGGCCGAGAAGGCGGAGCCTGTGCTGGCCCAGTGGATGGAGCGTTGCCTGGCGGAAGGGCTGCTCACCCCGCGGCTGGCCTACGGCTATTTCCCCTGCGGCCGCCAGGGCAATGCCGTTGTGGTGTTCGATCCGGCTGGCCTTGCCGATGGTGCCAGCCCCGCCGAGGCGGATCAGGTGCTCGGCCACTTTGACCTCCCCCGCCAGCGGAGCGGCAACCGCTACTGCATCGCCGACTTCTACCGCGATCTGAACCACGGTCCGGATGGCAGTCCTCGCGGCGCCGATGTGCTGCCGATGCAGGCGGTCACGATGGGGGAGAAGGCCACCGCCTTCGCCCGCGAGCTGTTCGCTGCCGACCGCTACAGCGACTACCTCTACTTTCACGGCCTCGGCGTGCAGATGGCCGAGGCGCTGGCCGAATGGACTCACGCCCGCATCCGCCGCGATCTGGGCTTTCCCGATCCCGCCGCCATGCCCCTGCGGGAGGTGCTGGCCCAGCGCTACCGCGGCAGCCGCTATTCCTTCGGCTATCCCGCCTGTCCCAATGTGGCCGATTCCCGCCAGCAACTCACCTGGCTCAACGCTGAACGGATCGGCCTTCACATGGATGAGAGCGACCAGCTCGAGCCCGAGCAGAGCACCACGGCCCTGGTGGCCCTGCACAGCAAGGCCCGGTATTTCAGCGCTTGAGGGCGCGGCCCCGCCGCCATGGCAGGCTCACGCCCGTCCCCCATCCACCCCTGCCATGGCCATTGCCGGTCCCGGTGGCGTCGATGACGCCATCGCCGCGGGTCTCGACCTCGACGGCACCCCCATCCCCGCCCCGATGCTCGCCCTCTACAACGAGGTGATGGAGCTCGAAAGCCGCCGTGCCCGCAGCGGTGTGAAGAAGTCGATGCGCAACCGGATCGTCAAGACCGGCTCCAAGCACCTAGACCAGACCACCCTCGATGCCCGGCTGAAGGCGGCGGGCTGGGAGGGCCTCAAGGACAAGGAGGTGGCCTTCTTCTACGGCTGAGTTCTACGGCTCAGCATCGGCCAAGGGCCGCTGCAGCTGCCGGTCTGCGCAGGCGGCCCTCGGCATAGATCTCGATCGCAGAGAGGCCATCAACAAGCAAGCCCATTGAAGCGGGTTGAAGGCTGGAGCTCAGGCCAGCTGGCACGAAAAGCCGGCGTGGGGTAGCTGGTCTGCAATTGCCTTGCAGCCGATCAGCTGCAGAGCTCCTCGAGGCTGTCGATCACTTCCTGCTGGAATTCCTCAAGGTCGTCGGAATCGCTCAGATCGATCCCTTCTCCAGCTGCGTTCTGAGACAGCTCCTGGAAATGGAAGGCCCCCTCGCCATGGGCGAGGAACTCCATAGCGGAGGGTTCACCGCTTTCCTTGTAGGCGTCGCAGAGGGCCAAAAAGGCCGCGTCCTCGGTGAAATCCCAGCTCATGAAAAAAGTGGTCGTGCGGAAAGGGGTGTGGTCCTTTCCAAGACGTTTAACGCCTCACCCCCGGAATCCGTCAACCATCCGTCAGCTTTTGGTGCTGGTCCACTCCAGAGTTGGAAGTTGGAACCACCCCCAGCAGGCATGTCCCCAACCCCTGTCGAGCCGCTGCCCCCCATCGTTCCAGAGCCCTCAGCTGTGGGTCTGAACGTGTTGGGAACACCCTTGGCCAGCTGCAGCTGCCAGCCCCTCACCGGCTGGTTTAGGGATGGCTCCTGCCGCACTGATCCCGCCGACCTGGGCCGCCACACGGTCTGTTGTGTCATCAGCGCATCCTTCCTGGCCTACACAAAGGCCCAGGGCAACGACCTCAGTACGCCGGCGCCGGCCTACGGTTTTCCTGGCCTTCGACCTGGCGATGCCTGGTGTGTGTGTGCCCGTCGCTGGCTGGAGGCCTACGAGGACGGCATGGCACCACCGGTGCGGCTTGAGTCCTGTGAAATCAGCACCCTGGAAGTGATCCCCCTGGACGTGCTGCAGCAGTGCGCGGCCGTCTGAACCGCCGCCGGCGCCTCACCAGGGGATCGGCTGGCCATCCCAGGCCACGAAGTTGCCGCTCTGCTCCGCGCTCCGCGTCGCCAGAACCTCCAGGAGTTGATGGGCAGCCCGTTGCGGGGAAAACAAGCCTGAGGGCGGAACGGAGGATCGGAACGGTTCCGAGAGGCCGGTGGCGGTGGTGCCGGGATGGAGGGCGGTCACGCAGGCGAGGGGCAACCGCCGCCGCCATTCGATCGCCAGGGTGCGCAGCAGCTGGTTCTGGGCGGCCTTTGCGGCCCGGTAGGCATACCAGCCCCCAAGTTTGTTGTCGGTGATGCTGCCCACCCGCGCCGAGAGGCTCGCGAAGTGAAGGGGAAGGTGCCGGGGAAGGGCAGGCTCGAGGGCCTTGGCCAGCAGGAGCGGCCCGAAGGCATTGAGCTCGAAGCTGCGCCTCAGGTTGTCGCGGTTCACCTGGAGCAGCCGCTTTTCAGGCTGAAGGGACCCCTCATGCAGCAGGCCGGCCGTGCAGATCACCAGCCTCAGGGGCTGGAAGCGCTCCAGGGCCAGCGCCGCGAACGACTCCAGGCTGGCGTCATCACCGAGATCGAGCCGCCAGGTTCCCCGCTTGGGTCCGGCGGTATGCACCTGCAGCCCCGCTGCGCGCTGGGCCAGGCCATCGGCCAGGGCCTGGCCGATGCCGCCAGCCCCTACCACCAGCGCATGGCCTTGCCAGTGGAACAGATCCGTGGCTTGTGGTTCCACAAGAGTTCCAGGGTTCGACACCGTCTGCGACGACAGGGGCCCTGGTGGCTGATCGGCAAGCACGGTGAGGATCTGAAGATGGCGCATGATGGCAGCGCCATGCCCAATGCCGTGTTGCTTCGATGCGGCCGCCTGAGAATCCATGGGTCCTCGTCTCACGCTGCTCGGCCGCGGTGCCTGGGGCAGCACCCTGGAACATCTGTGGAGAGACTTAGGCTTGGAGGTGCGCAGCTGGTCACGCCGTGACGGCGGCACCCCAGAGCCCCTCCTGAGGGATTCCGACCTCGTGGTGGTGGCGGTCTCGATGGCCGCCGTCCGTCCCCTGGCCGCCTCCCTGGCGCGGTCCTGGCCGCCCGGACTGCCCCTGCTCTCCTGCAGCAAGGGGATCGACCTCGAGGGGCTCTGCACCGCGAGCCAGCTGTGGGGGCAGCAGCTTCCCCAGGCGCCGACGGCCGTTCTCTCGGGCCCGAATCTGGCGGATGAGCTGCAGCGCGGTCTGCCGGCGGCGAGTGTGATCGCCAGCCACGATGGCAACCTGGCCAGCAGCCTTCAGAGAGCACTGCGCACGCCAAACCTGCGGCTATACACCAACAGCGACCCAATCGGCACGGAAGCGGCCGGTGCCCTCAAGAATGTGATGGCCCTGGCGGCCGGCATCAGCGATGGTCTGGGGCTGGGAGCTAATGCCAGGGCTTCGCTTCTCTGCCGGGGTCTGGCGGAGATCGGGGTGGTGCTCAAGGCCCTCGGGGGCCAACCAGCCACCCTTTACGGACTGGCGGGGCTCGGCGATCTGTTGGCGACGGCCACCAGCAGCCTCAGCCGCAACCAGCGCTTCGGCGGCCTGCTGGCCCGTGGCCTCAGCGAGCAGGAGGCTCTCAGTTGCATCGGGGCCACCGTGGAGGGTCCGCGCACCGCCCGGGCCACCGTGGCCCTGGCCAGTCGCCAGGGCTGGCGGTTGCCAATCTGTGAACAGGTGGTTCTGCTGCTCGATGGTGGTGTCGATGCCCAGGGGGCGGTTCGGGCCCTGATGGAGAGGGATCTGAGGCCGGAGGCGTGAGCATGGGTGCCTTGCCCGCTGTGTTGATCGAGGCCTTCAGCGGCGGCCCCTTCGGAGGCAATGGCGCGGCCGTGGTCGGCCTGGAGGCTCCGATGCCCGACGAATGGATGCAGGCGGTAGCCGCCAGTCTCCGCCAGTCGGAAACGGCCTTCCTGCTCGAGAGCAGGCAGGGGTGGATGTTGCGCTGGTTCACGCCCGTTTGCGAGGTACCCCTCTGTGGCCACGCCACCCTGGCGGCGCTGCTGGCCCTGGCCCACTGGCGGCGACTTGGCCCTGGTGATCGCACCTGGCTCCACAGCCGCAGTGGGCCCCTGGAGGTGGAGTTGCCGGCGAGCCGGCCCGGCTGGGGCACGATCGTGCTGCCCAGCGGCGAGCTCCAGCCAGAACTTGCCGCCGCCGGCCTGACGGACCTCCTGCTGGATCGCCTCGGATTCAGGCCGGAGGGATGTTGGAGTTCTGCGTTGGGGTATTGGGTGGTTCTGCTGCCTCGGGAAGCTCCCCTCGCCTCCATGGAGGGTCTGGCCCCGGCCTTGGAGGGGCCGCTGCGGCGGGGCCTGGTGCTGATGCAGGGCCTCGATGCCTCCGCAGGTGGGCCGCAGATCGGCGGCGAACCGGCGGATTATCAGCTCCGCTTCTTCGCCCCCGGCCTGGGAATCCCGGAGGACCCTGTCACCGGTTCGGCCCACGCTCTGGTGGCTCCCTGGTGGCAGCGGCTCCTGGGTCGGCCCCTTGTGCGGGGCTGGCAATGCTCTGACCGTCCTGGGGGGATGGTCTGCGAGGCCGTGTCATCCGCCATGATCCGGCTGACCGGATCGGGACATCTGCTATGGGATGGAACCTTGCGGACGGCCTCCGCAGACTGGCCAGCAGCACCGCAGCGAAGGGGCGCACGGGATGGCTCTCCCTGGACCGAGCGATGGACCGTCTGGCGCACAGCGACCCGCTTGCCGTGTTCCACAGCCTCCGCCGCCACCCCTTCCTGATCAGCGCTCCCTTGGCCGCCCTGGCGTTGGGAGCGGGCATTGGGGCCAACGCCCTGCTGCGACCGGGCACCTCCGCCGCCGAGGGCGAACTGCTGGACACCCTGATCGCCAGCCCGAAGGCCCGACCGTCGCTGGCCCCAACCGCGGATCCCCTGGCTCCTCTCACCGCTAGCGAGCCCATGGAAGCAGGTGCGATGGAGGCCCCAGCTCCGATGGATGGGGGCCTGGCTCCTGCCAACTTGCGGGCTCAGCGCGCCGCCGCCCAGGCGAGCGCGGGTGGGGGTTTGGTCGAACCCATAGCCGGACCCAGTCTCAAGATGGAGATCAGGGTCGCCTTGCTGAAGCTGCCCGCCTATCCCGATTTCAGCGCCTCCGGGGCCTGGCGGCTGCTTGACCGTCAAGGCCGGCTGCTGCGTCAGGGCACGGCGGCCCAGTCGCCCGATCCCGCCCCCTATCTCGCTCAGGAAGCCGAAGTGTGGCTGGAGGCCGGCCCCAACGACCATCTCAGCAGTGCCGGTCGTCGCTACGAGGGCCGTTTGCGCATCCTCCGGAGCAACAACGGCCTGCGGGTGATCAACCACCTGCCGCTCGAGAACTACGTGAGCTCGGTGGTGGGTGGCGAGATGCCCCCCTCATGGAATCGCGAGGCCCTGCGGGCCCAGGCTGTGGCAGCCCGCTCCTACGCCCTGGCCCACATGGCCCGCCCGGCCGACGATCAGTGGCACCTGGGGGACACCACCCGCTGGCAGAACTACGAGGGCCTCTCCAGCGTGACCGCCACCACCCGGGATGCCACGAGCAGCACCGACGGGCTGATCCTCAGCTACCAGGGTGGGATCGTGGAGAGTCTCTATGCCGCCACCCAGCAGATCGTCGAGGAAGCCCACGGCAATCTTGGCGCCAGCATGAGTCAAACCGGGGCCCAGGACCTGGCGAAGCAAGGTCTTCGCTACAACGAGATCCTCGGCCGCTATTACCAGGGCGCCTCCCTCGCCCGACTCCAGGCCGGTGCGGGCTGAACGCTGGTGGCGGCAAGCCGTTGAGGTGTCGGAACAGGCCCTTGCCGCCGGTGCCCTGGTCCCCCTGGAGACTCGCCTGATCGATCAGCCGGCGATCGCCCCGTTCCTGCTGCGGGAACTGGTCTCCCGTCCGCCACGGCACCTGCGGCCCGAGGGACCGAAGCCCAATCCCTTCCTTCCCTGGGACCAGCCCCTTGAGGTGGGCCACATCGGCGAGAGCCATGTGCTGCTCCTCAACAAATATCCAGTGCAGGCCTGCCATCTGCTGGTGATCACCCGGGGCTGGCAACCCCAGAGCGGCTGGCTGGATGCCAGCGACTGGGCCAGTGTGGCGGCGGTCGGAGCCGACACGGGGGGTCTCTGGTTCTTCAACAGCGGGGCGACCGCCGGTGCGAGCCAACCCCATCGCCATCTGCAGCTCCTGCCCCGGAGCGAGGGGTCACCCAGCTGCCCCCTCGCGTCCCTGCTGGAGTCCCAGCTGCAGGGAGCATCGCCTCCCTGGCCATGGGCCTACCACCTCAGCTCCCGCCTTGATCCCATCGGTGGCAGGGATCTCGAGGAGCTCTACGCGAGCCATTGCGAGGCCTTGGGCCTTGGTCGCCGGGAGTCTGATGAGGCTCCGCGCCATCCCTACAACGTGCTGTTCGACGACCGCTGGTTCCTCACGGTGCGCCGCTGGCGTGAGCATGGGGCTGGTTTCAGCGTGAATGGCCTGGGTTTTGCCGGCTATCTGCTCTGCACGGAATCCTCAGATCGAAACTGGTTGGAGCGCTATGGCCCCTGGGCCCTGCTGGCCTCTGTGGCGGTACCTGCCTGAGGGGGGGGATCCCCACCAGCCGGTGTGAGGGCGCCATGAGTCCCTGAATCGGTGTTTTCACGGTTGTGTTCCCCGGCGGCCGGATCTCTTCTGAAGGGAAGGGACGGCATCGTTCCCTGCGGTCCTGATCCGGGTCCGGAAGGCTTCCTCCCTTCAAGGGGTCAGGTTTCCTGATCGGAAGCCAGCTCATTTCAAATGTTCTCTATTTCAACTGGTAATTCATGGCCATCTCCGCTACCAATCGCCGCCTGCGGCGACGCCTTGCCCTGGAGCAGCGCAATCGGCTCGTTGAAGCCAACCGGGATCTGGTGAGACCCATCGCCATCCATTACGGCCGCTGCTGCCGGGAGAGTGTGGAGGATCTGCTCCAGGTGGGGATGATCGGGCTGATCCGGGCCGCCGAACGGTTCGACGCCAAGCAGGGCACACCCTTCGGAGCCTTCGCCCGACCCCACATCCGCGGCGCCATCCTGCACCACCTTCGCGATCTGGCTCCTTCGGTCCGCCTGCCCCGCCGACAGGCCGAGTTGCAGGAAAGGCTGCTCCGCCTGGAGCGCCATTTACTACAGCAGGGGCGGGTGGCGACTCCTGCTGACCTGCAACGGCTTCTGGGCATCGATGCCGAACAGTGGAACCTGCTGATGCGGCAGCGGCTGCTCAACCGGGCCGAGGCCCTCACGGAGATCGCCGAGGAGGAACTGGATCAGGCGGATTCAGAGGCCGGATCCGATCCGAACGAAGGGGAGGGTGAAACGGTGAAGGCCCTCCTTGAGGGTCTGGATCCGCGCCAGCGGGAGGTGGTTCAGCAGGTCGTGCTCAGAGGCCTCAGCTACCGCCAGATCGCCCGTCGAATGCAGGTGAGCCCGATGACCGTCCAGCGGCTGCTCCATCGTGGCCTGGAGCAGCTGCGGGGGCATCTGGAGGTGGCGGACTTCAGGAGCCCTGGACGGGTTGATCCCGCTCGATCTGCTGCTCGAGTGTGCTGATCGCGGCGTTGAGGGCAGCCAGGCGCCTCTCGGAGGCATCCCGCCAAAAAGTGAGCATACGGAGCTTGTTGCTCTGATGCTGGCGCCAGGCTTCGGCTGCATCCACAACTGGATAGCAGGAGGCAAAGGGAGGAAACATCAGGGTCAACCAAGCGTGTTGTGTTCTAGCCACACTGATGCCACTTCCGTGGTGCGGGGCAGACCCCGGAAGGGGGAGGATGGGGGGCCAGTGTGGGGTCGGCGCCGTTGCGATGGCCAGGGAAGCCCTGATAATTTCCCCCGGTGAGGCTGCCCGGTCGCCATCGGCTGCCCGCTGCGGGGATCCATCTCCCTGCCTGCAGGTTTGCTGCGATGCCGGCCGAATGGGTCTGGGTCTGGCCCTGGTCTGGGCCGGTTGCCCCCCTGGCTTGGCCCAGGCACCAGCACTGCCGGTCCAGGGGCCAACCGTGGCGCTCATGGCGGGACAGACAGCCCGTGCTTTGCAGGGCAGCTTCAACACGGTGCCCGTGCTCCATTCCAATCAGCCGGAGGCGGTGAACGGACCCGGAATTCTGATCGATACCAGCCCGGGGATCGCTTACTCCGAAACGGGCTTGGCGATGGCCAATCCCACCTTCCGCTTCCAGGGACACTTCGGCCTGCATTTCCACCACCTTTACAGCCCCTCCAGCCCAGGACCGGATCGCCTGGGTCGTCGCCCGGAACTCAGCCTCGCCGCGGTCGTGATCAATCCGAGCGGCGTGCCGGTTCGGTTGCGGCTGTTCCGGGGCGCGGTGCGCAACAGCTTCGCAGCGCCCTATCGCGGTCAACAGCTGCTGGGCGTGAAACCCCTTGGTCCCCGGCCCTGGAACACGGGCCCTGGCGATGCCACGGCCGTGCAGATGCTCCGGGGCCGTCTCGATCCCGACCTACCGGAGGAACTCACCGTTCCCCCCCGATCTCGCCTGGTGCTGCTGAGAACCGACCTCCCGGCCCTGGGCGTTGTGAACGGCATGCTGCGGGGCGAGAGCGATGGGCCTTTCCATCTCGCCATGGTGGCGGCGCCCTCACCGGCCACGGATGAGGAAATCTTCTTCAGCCTCGATAGCCGTCGGCTGGCTCCAGGAAGGACGTACCTCAATCAGCAGCAGGCGATCGAACAGGGCCTGGTGTTCTCCAGGGTCAGTGGGGTAGCCCTTGGTGACACCTACCAGGCCAGCCTCAGCCATGACCTGGAGCGCCAAGGCCCCCTGCATGTGCCGCTCACCAGCACGGTGAGACAGAGCTTCGGTACCGGGGAGATCCAAGTGAACCGCCTGGTGGCGCGGATGCCGGATTCTGCCCTCGACAACGTGGGCACCTACGGCGTGCGCTTCGACGTTGACTTCCTGCTCCGAGGATCGGGTGCCTATGCCGTGGTCCTGAGTCATCCGGAGGTCCCCGCCTCCCCGTCATCGATCGCTTTTCGGGGGTCTTTGGTCCTGAAGCAACCGGAGGAGATCGATGCCCTGCATGTCGGTCTGCGCTCCGGCGAAAGCCTCACACTCACGACCCTGGAACTCCGGGAGAACAAGCCGCTGCCATTGCAGCTGAGCCTGGTGCAACCCGCCGACTCCATCCCAGGGCATCTCCTCAGCATCGTGCCCATCCGCCAGCTCCCGCCCCGGCCCGTGGGCCCAGCCCCGCTCCAGCCGATCCCTGTCGCCACACCCCGCCCCGGGCCGCCCACTGCAACGGCTACTCCGCGTCCGCCCTCCGCCAACCCCGCGCGGGCTCGCCGCCCCCGAATGGCCTCCACACCAAGCCAGCGGGCTCTGATCGTGGCACCGCCACTCCTGCGTCCCTCATCGCGCCTGCCGTTGACCCTGCCCACCACCCTGAGTGATCGCTACCGTCAGGCCCTGGAAGCCCAGGAGCGTTTGATGCGCAGCTGGCTGAAACCATGACCCCCCCAACAGGCAAGGAGGACCGGCGACGCCTGACCTTGGAGCTCTCCCGCACAAGGATCGAGCACCTTGATGCGCTCAAGCGGGAGTGGGGCCTGCGGAACAGGGGAGATGTGCTGGAGCGGCTGTTTGATGGCCTCTTTCCTTCCATCGAGGCGGAGGGCGATGCCATGGCCCTGGCCCAGGGCGACGAGCGGGGTGAAGCCGAGAGCGATCTCGATGAGCAGGCGGCTCTGGTGCTTGTGGGTTCCGGTGCCCTGGAACGAATCCCTCGGGAAGCTGGCGACGGATCTAGCGGCTCCTCGCAGGCGGATGGAGGGTCACAACAACGCGCCAGCGCCGGCATCGATCTTCCTGGGTTTGTGCGTAAGCGATCGAGGGACTTGCGCCACAGTCTTCAGACCCCTCCGGAGCCCAGCCCCGGCATCGCTCCCATGCCCCGACTGGCTGCCGATCTCGCCGAGCAGGCTCTCTCCCAGGCAAGGGAGCACTGGCAGAGCCTCTACGGAAGCACGGCCAATGAGGCGGTGCTTGAGGCGGCGATGACCTGGCTGGCACAAGACGTTTGGCCCCAGGCCGAACCCGTTGAGGGCAGGGCCTTCACCTGGAGCGCCGCCTGTGCCCTGATGCAGCAACTGGTCGATGGCTGGAGTCTGGATGCGGTGAGCTTCGAGCGGGTGGTGGTCACGGCGGGGGTTCTTGAGGATCCCTTCAGCGCGACAACCCTGCCGATGAGGATCCCGACCCTGATCCATCGCTTTGTTCAGCGATTCCGGCGTCGGCCGAAGGGGACCTCATTTCAGACCCTGGAGCACACGATGACACTCCAGGGCGCCCTGCGTTTGCTGGAGTTGCCAACCCAGCTCGGCCATCGGGTCACCCTGGCGGACATCCGTGAGGCCTATCGGGAGATGGCTCTCCGCCACCACCCGGATTCCGGTGGCTCCGTGGAGGCTATGCGGCGGGTCAACGAGGCCTACCAACTGCTGAAGGAGCTCTATCGCCATCCAGCAGCTGACCCCGCCGGACAACGCCTGCAGTAGCAGGGGAACTCAGAACGCACTCTCCGATCAGACCTGGAGGTCCCTCCCGTGAATCTATCGACTCATATGAGTCGCAAAACAAGTCTTACTTAAAGACTCATTCAATTTATCCGCGAAGCTCCTCTTCCGGTTCGGCTCACGTCTTTCGCAAGGGGACGTACAGGCAATATGACAAGTCTGTCCCAATCTGGACGCGTACTGGGTCTAGTGATGTTTCCCATCTGAGCTGTATGGGATGAAAGCCCCGCTGCTGGTCCACCGCGCCAATCGCAAGATCATCCCAGCAGCATTACCTGAGTCGCGTTATGCGTCACGCAGCAGGACTCTTTCGGTACTCATGGGATTTCTTCTCAGCGTTGATTTCAGCTGTCAGGCCCTTGGAGTGACACGCCTTGCATGGTGAGAGGCGAGTTGGAGGACCACACCGTCCCAGCACGGGCCAAGCAGGCGGTCCAGGCGGCCAATGGAACGGCCCGAAGGTTTTGGACGGGAATGACTTTCAGTTCCTAACTGGAGTTTTGGCCTGCGGGGTGTGCTTGCGTACCTGTGTAAGACACAGGTACGCAAGGGCTTCATGGTCACGCTCGCTTGGAGTCGCCCAGCATCCCGCCAACGATGACCGTTGATCTCTGATGAGACCCGCAATGCTTCTAGTGAAGTGTCCAAGATAAGATTCAAGAGGCAGCCTAATCTTTTGAGGCCAGCACGCCATTGAGCACGTCATCGAAGGGCCATCAATGGATCAATCCAGTTTGATCTGATAGTCCGCATTCTGGTCTTGTCATAAGACCTGTTTCCAGTCTTATATGCGATTCATGAAACAAAATCCAGGCCAATAAAAAACCCCGCCGGAGCGGGGTTGGGTTGTTGGTCATCAGAGCGATGCGAGCCAGTCAGGCTCCGCTCAGGTAGTGGTCTGCATGCCCTGGATCAGGAAGTCGAAATAGGGGTTGACCAAGGCCGCTTGTTCGCCGTTGACCAAGGCCACCGAGGCCTCCTTCAGGCAGCGGATAGCCTCCACCATGCCGGGCATCGGCACACCGAGGCTGTTGTACATCTCGCGCGCACCGATCAGGCCGATCTCCTGGATCCGCTCCGTGCTTCCGGCCAGAACCCCGTAGGTCACCAGGCGTAGATACCAGCTGAAATCCCGCAGGCACTGGGCCCGCTGCTTCTGGCCAAAAGCATTGCCACCGGGGGCCACATACTCAGGCTTGCGGCTGAACAGCTGACGGGCCGCTTCGTCCACGATCTTCTTCTCATTGTCGGTGAGCACCCGCACCACCGAGAGGCGTGCATTGCCACCGCTGAGAAACTCCACGATTGATCGAAGCTCGCCTCCGGTGGGATACCGAAGCTGATCGTCAGCCTGGATGATCAGATCGCGAACGACGCTCATTGCAGCGAACTCGGACCCCTCCATCCTATCGACCCCGACAGGCGGATCCGTCGTTCACCGCCAACGTGTAACGCCCCTTTGCAAGCGATAGGGTCAGGGTCCGGGGGGCGAACGGGGCTATGGGCAGAGCTGGAGAGCTTGGCGAGATCAGCGTGGACGACCTCTCCCATCAGGGCGAGGGCATCGGCCGCCTAGGCACGGAGGTGGTGTTCGTGCCGGGCGGGCTGCCTGGCGATCGGTTGCGCATCCGCCTGGTGCGCCGCCATAAGGGCCACTGGTCCGCTGAGATCGCCGGAATCATCAGCCCTTCCCCCGACCGGCGCCGCTCACCGTGCATCCTGGCCGACCACTGCGGAGGCTGCAGCCTCCAGCCCCTGGACGATCGAGCCCAGACCCGCTGGAAGGCCCAGCAGGTGCTCCAGACCCTCCAGCGCATCGCGGGCCTTGAGGCCCCCGTGCGGCCGATCCTTGCGGCGTCCGCGCCCCTGGGCTACCGGAACCGGGCGATCATCCCCCTGGAACGCAGTGCCGACGGGATCCTGCGGGCGGGCTACTACCGGCGTGGGTCCCACAGGATCGTCAATCTCAACCGCTGTCCCGTCCTCGATGGCCGGATCGACCACCTGATCCAGCCCCTCAAGCAGGATCTCGAAGCCAGCGCCTGGCCCATCGATCGCCACGGGGGCGGCGGACTCCGCCATCTGGCGTTACGGGTCGGGCAGGCCAACGGCGAGGTGCTGATCACCCTGGTGTCCGCCGACCGCGACCTGCCGGGCCTGGAGGCCATGGCCAACGACTGGATGGCCCGCTGGCCCGAGGTGGTGGGTGTGTGCCTCAACCTTCAGGATCAGCCCACCAACCGCCTGCTGGGAGAGCACACCCTCACCGTTGCGGGGCGCCCATGGCTGGAGGAAGGATTCGCCGGTCTGCGGTACCGCATCGGCGCCGACACTTTTTTTCAGGTGAACACCGGCCAGGCCGAAGCCGTGGTGCCCTCGCTGCTGGAGGCCCTCGCTGATGGGAGTGACCCTGGGCCCAGGGAGCTCGTCGATGCCTACTGCGGCATCGGCACCTTCTCCCTGCCGCTCGCCCAGCGGGGCTGGCGGATCCATGGACTCGAACAGCATGCACCCTCCGTGGAGCTGGCTCGAAGCAACGCGGCCCTCAATGGATTGGAGGGGATGGCCCAGTTCGAATGCACCACCGTGGCTCACGTGTTGGGCCAGCGGCTCCGGCCCCACTCGGAGGGTGTCGCTGCCCCCTACCTGTTTGTGGATCCCCCCCGCCGGGGCCTGGAGCCGGAGGCCCTGGCCGCGATCGAGACGGCTCGCCCGGCCCGAATCGCCTATCTCAGCTGTGACCCCGCCACCCTCGCCAGGGACCTGGGCCACTTGACGGGTGCAGGAACCTACGAGCTGCTCTGGCTCCAGCCGATCGACTTCTTCCCGAACACCAGCCACGTGGAGTGCCTGGCCGCTCTGCGCCATCGCTGAGAGTTCGCTCAGCGGAAAGCACCGACTGAACGACCCGCTCGATGGACGACTCTGCTAGCTCCGTAGCTCACTGCTATCCCCGCAGCTAGCTTCGCAGCTCGGCGGCGAACTGACGTTCCAGGCTCTGGCGCACCCGGCCGTGGGCCTCCTCCACCTCCGCCTCGGTGAGGGTGCGGCTGGCGTCGCGGTAGCGGAGCCTGAAGGCCTGGCTGCAGAAGCCGGCTTTCACCGGCTCACCCTCGTAGCGGTCGATCAGCTCGGCCTGCTCCAGCAGGGGTTTGCCCGCCTTGCGGATCGCCTGAAGCAGATCCGCTGCCGTGATGCCGCCTTCGACCACCAGGGCCAGGTCCCGCTCGGAAGCTGGCACCGTGGCGTATGGGCGGAAGGCTGGCTGCAAGCGCGCCGGCCGGATCGCCGCAGTGATCAGCCCCTGAAGCTTCAGCTCGAACAGATAGGTGGCTTCCGGCAGATCCAGCTCCTGGGCCCGGGCAGGATGCAACTGGCCGAACCAGCCAACGGGCTGGCCCTCTACCAGCAGCGTGGCGCTGCGGCCCGGGTGCAGCAGGTTGCCTGGAGCCGCACCAGCCGCCAAGGGTCTGTCCTGCACGGGCACCAGCAGGGGATCAAGGCCGGCCTGAAGAACACCCCGGGCGAGGTAGTAGTCGGCAGGTCGTGTTTTCCCGCTGCTGCTCCAGAGCTCGCTGCGCCGTTCGCCGGCGATGAGCCCCGCCAGCAGGTCCCGCTCCTCGATCACGCCCTCGGCCTCGCTGAACACCCGGCCGATCTCGAAGGCCCAGAAGCCCGGGCGGGAGGCCTGAAGATTGCGGCGGGCCGCCTGCAACAGTTCCGTATGGAGGTCGTCACGAAGATGGCCATAGTCGGCAAGCAGGGGGTTGGCCAAGGAAACCCGGCCGGCTCCGGCCGCCACCAGCGAGAAGCCACAGGTTTCCTGGAGCCCGGCAGCGCAAAGGGCCTGGCGCAGTCGGCGCTCCAGGCGCTGGGCAGGCGCTGGACCGCCCGGTTCCAGGGGGTCGGGCAGATGGGCTGCGAACTGGTCGTACCCCACCAGACGCGCCACCTCCTCGATCAGATCCACCTCGCGGCGCAGATCCAGGGCCCGCTCGGGAGGCACCGCCACGGCCCAGCCCCATTCCTCGGGGGTGAGGGTGCAGCCCAGGGCCTGCAGAGTGCCCTCGATGCGGCCATCGTCGAGGTCCTCCGCCTCGCCATCGACCAGCACCGGACCCAGCAGGTTGTGGAGGGCATCGCGGCGCAGCAGCACCGCCTCAGGCCCATTGGAGGGGCGCCGATGCAGCCAGCGGCCCTCCAGGGTTGCGCCTGTCAACTGTTGGAGCAGCGCCACGGCTCGATCACTGGCGGTGAGGGTGCCATCGGGAGGCAGCCCCTTCTCGAAGCGGCTGCTCGCCTCGGTGCGCAGTCCCACGCTGCGGGCCGAACGCCGCACCGCCTGGGGCTCGAACACGGCAGCCTCCAGCCAGATGGATGTGGTGGTGGTGGTGACGGCCTCTTCGAGGCCCCCCATCACGCCGGCCAAGGCGATCGGCCGATTGGCGAGCGTCACCACCAGGGCTTCCGAATCAAGGGTTCGCTCCACCCCGTCGAGGGTGACGAGCCGTTCCTGCGGTTCGGCCTGGCGAACCCCGATCGCAGCCGGATCGGCAGGAGAGCCCACCGCCTGGTCCAGGCGATCCCGATCGAAGCCATGGAGCGGCTGGCCCGTTTCCAGCATCACCAGGTTGGTGATGTCCACCACGTTGTTGATCGGACGCACGCCGGCCTTCTCCAACCGCTGTTGCAGCCAGGCCGGGGAGGGCTCAACCTTGACGTTGCTCAGGGCGGTGATGCTGAACAGCCCCCCGGCCTCGATGCGCCGGCAATTCTCTGGATCGGTGGGGAGCTTGGCTGCTTCGATGCTTGGACCGGTTGCCGGAAAGCGGGTCTGGCCGCCGCTCAGGGCCGCCACCTCTCGGGCAATTCCTCGCATCGAGAGGCCATCGGGTCGGTTGGCGGTAATCGCCAGCTCCAGCACCTGATCATCAAGCCCAAGGGCCGGCCCGATCGGGGCCCCGAGGGGCGGGACCGTCTCGAGTAGATCCTCGAGGATCGCGATGCCGTCCACGCCACTGGGAAGGCCGAGCTCCTGGAGGGAGCAGATCATGCCGTTGCTGGCCACGCCCCGCAGCTCGGCAGGTTTGATGGTGAGCTTCACCGCCGGGAGCGTGGTCCCCACGGGTGCCACAGGCACATGGATCCCCGCCCTCACGTTCGCGGCGCCGCAGACGATCTGCAGCGGCTCGGCCGCCCCCACCCGCACGCGGCAGACACTCAGCTTGTCGGCGGCCGGGTGGGGATCCCGAGCCTCCACCAGCCCCACCACCACCCCGGCGGCCCGAGCGGCCAGATCATCCACCGACTCCACTTCAAAGCCCGCGATCGATAGCCGTTCTGCCAGGTGCTCCGGATCGAGGGCCTCCGGCTCCACCTGCACGAGCTCCCGGAGCCACTGGAGCGAAACCCGCATGCTTCTGGTATCAACTTGTCTGGACGGGATTCTAGGCAGCGGCTGATAGTGGTTTTTCCTGCAGTGGCTTCTCAGGCATCCCGCCGTCCCTCGCGTTGCTCGACGGATCGAGCCGGGACAGGAGGTATCGGCGCGGAGGTATGGTTAATCGTTGTCACATCGCTTCGCTCAGCGGCGCAACGTCCTTCCATGGCAAAAAACAAGGGCGTCCGGCTCGTGATCACTCTTGAGTGCACCGAGTGCCGGTCCAACCCCGCCAAGCGGTCCCCTGGCGTGTCCCGTTACACGACCCAGAAGAACCGCCGCAACACCACTGAACGGCTGGAGCTGAAGAAGTTCTGCCCGCACTGCAATTCCTCCACGGTGCATAAGGAAATCAAGTGAGGTCTGCGCCGCTCCGGAATCCTTCCGTAGTCGCGGCCCAACCACCTGCCTGGGCCTGATCGACACCCCAACGCGCCATCCCAACATTCCGCCGTTGGGACCGTCCTTCAGTCGCCCGGCAGGGCAGAGCATTTTCCCTTCTTCTTCCGTTCCTCCCTTCCCATGTCCAGCTCCTTCTTCAAGAAGCGTCTTTCCCCGATCAAGCCTGGTGATCCAATTGATTACAAGGATGTTGATCTGCTCAAGAAATTCATCACCGAGCGCGGCAAGATCCTTCCCCGCCGCCTCACCGGTCTCACCGCCAAACAGCAACGCGACCTCACCAATGCCGTGAAGCGTGCGCGTATCGTGGCGCTTCTGCCCTTCGTGAATCCAGAGGGTTGATTCAGGGGACCGCCTCGGCGTGGGCCAGCCTTCCAGCATCCAAGGCGGAGATCTTGTGGGTGTCGATGACGCCCGCGGATTCCAGCTGGCTGTAGTTCAGTCGGTGCGCGGTTCTCGGGTTGAGCTGCGCAGCGGCTTTGACGCCAGGCTCCAACAGGTGCCGCTGCGGGACGTCGAGCGTCTTGCTGCCCTGCCGCCAACGGCGGCTGGAACCCCTGTCCGACTCGGAGATCCCCCCTGGAGTCTCAGCCCTGCCGGCCTTGCCGCCAGCCGACCCAGCTGCCGTGCCTTCGGGGAAGCCTGGGTGGTACTGGTGGAGGAACCCGACCCCTGGGAAGGCTGCCTCACCGATCTGGCCGATCTGCTCGGATCAGCGGCGGATCCTTCCCTCCTAGCGGCCTGCTGGCTCTGGTTGCACGGCGATCAAACTCTCTTTCGCCTCCGCCAGGCCAGGATTACCCCCCGCCGCGCCGACGAACTTCGGCCGCTGCGGCAGGAGCGGCGCCGCCAGGCCCTGCGCCGCCTGCGCCGAGACCAATGGCTGCAGCGGCTGCAGGCCAGGCAGCCCATGGATGTCGACGGGCTCAGCGCAGAGCAACGGAACGACCTGAACCAACTCCGCAGCTGGGCCGGCGGCGCAACGGAGCAGCCCCTCTCCGACGACCTGCAGCGTCTCCTGCGGGAGATCCACTGCCCCCTCGAGCCCGGCCCGATCCGCCACCTGCTGGTCGATCTCGGCCAATGGGAGCGCCACCACCTCCCTTCCCTGGAGGCCACCACCTGGCAGCAGGGCTTCTCCAGCCAGCTGCTGGAGGAGGCCGATCAGCTTGTGGCCCGTGCTCACCTGCCCTTCCCCGGCGATGGGGAGCGGGTCGATCGCTGTAAGCAGCGGGTCGTCACCATCGACGACGACGACACACTGGACATCGACGACGGCCTTGCCCTCGAAACCACCGCAGAGGGGCACCAGCGGCTGTGGATTCATATCGCCGATCCCGGGCGGCTCGTGGCGGCGGGCACCCCCCTCGATCTGGAGGCTCGCCGCCGCGCCAGCAGCCTCTACCTGGCCCGCGGCAACCTCCCGATGTTTCCGCCCCAACTCGCCCATGGCCCCATGAGCCTGCGCAGCGGGGAGCGCAGCGCGGCCTGGAGCCTGTGGGTGGAGCTCGACGACAGCGGCGCCGTGCGGGCTGATGGATTCGAGCGCAGCTGGGTGCGGCCCACCTATCGACTGTCCTATGCCGATGCCGATGAGCTGATCGAACTGGCGCCACCGCAGGAGGCCGATCTGGTGGCGATTCACGACCTACTCACCTTGCGCCGCAGTTGGCGTACGGCCCGGGGCGCCCTCCATCTGGAGGATCCCGAGGGCAGGATCCGCTGCCGCGGTGAGCAGGCCGAGTTGGAGGTGGTGGAGGCTTCGCCGTCCCGCCGTCTGGTGGCCGAGGCCATGGTGCTCGCCGGCAGCCTCGTGGCGGAGCGCGGCATTCACGAGGGCCTGGCCCTTCCCTTCCGCAGCCAGCCCACCTGTGAGCTGCCCTCAGCGGCGGAGCTGGCCCAGCTTCCCTGTGGGCCCGTGCGCCATGCGGCGATAAAACGCTGTCTCAGCCGCGGCCTGGTGGGAACCTCCCCGACACCGCACTTCAGCCTCGGACTGTCCGCCTACGTGCAGGCCACATCCCCGATCCGGCGCTATGGCGATCTGCTGGTGCAGCGCCAGCTCCTGGCCCTATGGGCGGAAGAGCCCCCCCTGGCGGAACAAGACCTCGCCAGCCTGCTCACGGAGCTGGAGGGGCCCCTGCGCCAGGGCATCCTGATCGGCCGGGAGGACCAACGACACTGGCTGCAGGTGTGGTTCGAAGAGCAAGAGCGAAGGCCGTGGCCCGGGCTGTTCCTGCGCTGGCTGCGGCAGGACCATCAGCTCGGCCTGGTGTGGCTGGAGGATCTGGCCCAGTCGCTCCCCTGCAGCTGTCCATCCCGCAGTGAACCTGGAAGTACCCTGCTGGTGCGGGTCAGCGCCGTGGATTCTCTCCAAGACCTGCTGCGTCTGGAGGCCACGGGATGAGCGGGCTGCCCTGATCAGGAATTGGCCAACCGGCTGACCCTCAGCCAGCGGCCCCAGGGATTGGCACAGCCCACCAGCTTCACCGGGGTGGGCCGCTCCAGCTGCGCGAGCCAACCATGGAGAGCCGGTTCCAAGGTGATCACGGGCCAGGGGCCCTCGGCGGTGTGGAGCACGAAACCGCCGGCACCATCCGGCACCAGATCTCCCTGCCACAGGCGCTCGCCGGGCTCTGGGGGGGCCTGGTGGGGATCGGCGGCCAGCCCATTCCAGGGCGGCTTCTCCAGGTCGCCCCGGCTATCAAGACGGCCGGGCTCGCTCAGCACCGCTCGCTGTCCCTCGGCCCACTGGGGGTGATGCCACGGCAGGGACCAGACGGGAAAGGGTCCGGCCGGGGCCAGGGGATCGTGGATCAGGGCTTTCTGAAGCCGCTGCACCGGAAGTTCGGCAGGAAGGAAGCCTTCCAGTACACACAGGGCGGCCGCCAGACCGGCCGCCTGTCCGATGTTGAGCACCAGGGGCTGGAGGCGGGTGGCGCCGTTGGCCATATGACTCACGCTGATGCACTTGTCGGCGGCGAGCAGATTCTCCACATCGCGGCTCACCAGGGCGCCGTAGGGAATGGTGAAGGGTGTACCGCTCCAGCGTCCACCCCAGCGGCAGCTTTTCGGCGCCAGCGGCCAGTCCGCGCCGGGGTAGTGGTGATCGTTGGCGTAATTGCCCACCGCAATGGCGCTGCAGTCACCGCGCTCGTCGCGGGGGAGGGCGGCGATGCTGGCCCCTTGGGATACCGGCAGCAGCTGCTGCTCCAGCACCAGGTCACGTCCAAGCAGGCGCCTGCCTTCGCGCCAGTAGGGCATCAGGGCCAGCGCCTCGCCGCCTTCCAGTGACCCTGCGCTGGCCTGCTCAGGCGTGGGGAACAGGAAGCCGGGCTGCAACGCTCCGCCGCTCGCCTGCTCCAGCACCCGGGCGAAGTGGAGGCTGTGCTGGCGCATCGAATCCGCCAGTTCCTGCTCAGGGGCCGTGGTGGGAAACCCGGCGGCCTCGATGGCCAGGAAAGCCCGCCCGAGGCCCTCGTGCCAGTCATTGCCCTCCAGGGGCCAATTGAGCATCACCGCGCCACCCGGCAGGCGGCCGTAGCTGAGGGTCCGGGCGACCCCGAAGGCATCACAGGCGCTGCGGAAGGGCGCTGGCAGCGAGGGCGGCGCGTCGCCCTTCAGTGTGGAGTCTGTTGTGGGCGGCGGGGCCTGGCCAGAAGCCAGCTGGCCGATCACCACCCAGGTGGGGGACTGCACCGGCTGGGCAGCAAAGAAAGGCTCCGCCAGATCAGCGGCGGCCGGTGCGCTGGGCTCCCCCCAGAGCTCCCGAGCCTCCCATCCGAGGCGGAAGGGGGCTGACGCCAGGGGAAAGAGGTCGCCCCGATCGCTACCGTCGATCACCAGCTCCGGGTTGATCCCGATCAGCTGCTCCGTGGCGCTGGAAGGTGCAGCCGAGCGGCCCACGATCACCTCGCTGATCCTGGAACCCCGGCGCATGATCTCCAGCACCCGACAGCCTGGCCACCACGAGAGTCGGGATTCTGCGGCTACCCAGCGCCTCAGGATCCTCTCCGCCGTGGCGGGTCGGTAGCCGAAGCAGCTCACCCAGTTGTGATCGAGGCCCCCCGGCTCCTGGGCGGCCAGGCTGCGCAACAGGGCTCCCCAGAGTCCGGTCTGCCAGGGCGTGAGTTCATTGCCATCCGGGCAACACACCCCCGCGGCGCTCACCATCCCGCCGAGCCAGGGGCCCGGCGTGAGCAGCAGGGTGTGGGCTCCCGATCGGGCCGCCTGCAGCGCCGCCGCCACGCCACCGCTGCCACCGCCCCACACCAGAACGGCCACGGGCTGGGAGGTGGGACCGACCATCGAACAAGCGCTGCCGATCAACACCATGCCAGCCCCGGGGGCGTCCCACCACCCAGCCGAGGCATGGCCGGCGAGCCGGCCGCACCGCCTCAGTAGGATCACCCAATCCAGTGAGTTCACCCCAGCCGGCCGATCTCTCGCATCCCGCCCAATCCGTTCGAGCATCTGCCGGGCCCGGGCCGCAGCAGGCGACTTTTTCCCGGGCCACATCGGCTCATGCGGCTGATCCTTCCGGACCAGAGAGGGCCCGGCTAGGCCCTTGTCCTCCAGCGCTGCCGCCCCTTCTGATGCCCACCTACACGCTCACCACCCCCCTTTACTACGTCAACGATCGGGCTCACCTCGGCAGCACCTACACCACCCTGGCCTGTGATGCGATCGCACGCTTCCAGCGGCTGCAAGGCCAGAGCGTGTGTTTCATCACCGGCTGCGATGAACATGGCTTGAAAATCCAGAGAACCGCCGAAGCGGCGGGCCTGCTGCCCCAGGCCCATTGTGATGTGGTGAGCGAGGGCTACCGGGATCTGTGGCGCCGCTGGCAGATCAGCAATGACCGCTTCATCCGCACCACCGATCCGCGCCATCGCCAGCTGGTGGAGGCCTTCTTCGCCCGGGTCGAGGCCAGCGGCGATGTGGTGGAGGGTCGCCAGCAGGGCTGGTACTGCGTGGCTTGTGAGGAGTTCAAGGACCCCTCCGTCAGCGACCCGGAGCCGAGCTGCGCCATCCACCTCCGTCCCCTGGAATGGCGAGATGAGGTGAATCTCTTTTTTCGGCTTTCGCGCTACCAGCAGGCGATCGAATCCCTGATCGCCCGACCAGGCTTCGTGGCTCCCGCATCCCGCCGGCGCGAGGTGGAGAATTTCGTGGCGGGCGGCCTGAAGGATTTCTCAATTTCCCGCCAGAACCTTGCTTGGGGTATACCTGTGCCTGGCCATCTCGGCCATACTTTCTATGTGTGGTTCGATGCCCTGCTTGGTTATCTTTCCGCCCTGCTCGATCCCTCCGACCCGATCGATCTCGACCTCCTTGCCAGTCGGGGCTGGCCGGCCCGGGTGCATGTGATCGGCAAAGACATCCTGCGCTTTCATGCCGTGTTCTGGCCCGCCATGCTGCTCTCAGCCGGCCTGGAAGTGCCCGGTTCGGTGTTCGGCCACGGCTTTCTCACCCGGGAGGGTCAGAAGATGGGCAAATCCTTAGGCAACGTGCTGGATCCCGAACAGCTGCTTGAACGCTGCGGAACCGATGCGGTGCGCTGGTATCTGCTGCGGGATATCCCCTTCGGAGAGGACGGAGATTTCCAGCAGCAACGCTTCACGGACCTCGTGAACAACGATCTGGCCAACACGATCGGAAACCTGCTGAATCGCACCTCCTCCATGGCGCGTAAGTGGTTTTCTGGATGCGTGCCTTCCTCCCCGGATGGCGTGGCAATGGAGCATCCGCTCGCCCAGGCCGCAGAGCGGGCCCGTGAGGTGGCAATCGCTTCCCTTGATGTGTTCGATTTCCGACGTGGGGCCGAGGCGATTCTGCAACTGGCGATCGAGGCCAATGGCCATCTCAATGATCGGGCGCCCTGGAAACTGATGAAACAGGAGGAAAATCGCGACGCTGTGGCCGCCGACCTTTACGCGGTGCTGGAAACCTGTCGCCTAGTGGCGGTGCTGCTGACCCCTCTGCTCCCCGATCTGGCCACCAGGATGCTCGCCCAGCTTGGGCTGGAGCCGATCCCGTGCGGTGCTTCCGGCGCCGCCGTGATTCCGCCCCCCTGGTCCGAGCCACTCCGCTGGGGAGGGCTGCGGGGGGGCAGCCCCCTGCCTGAGCCGGTACCGGTGATGCAAAGGCTTGAGCTGGAATCCCCCCTGTGAGCCGTCTTCTGCCAGCCGCTGCCGTTGTGGCGGTGGGCCTGCTCCCCCTGGCAGCGTGCCGTCGCTCCCGGCCGCCGATTGCCGATGTCCAGACCCCACCCTTTGTCTTCCGCTCCCTCGACCTCAAGCAGCAGGATCCAGGCGGACGCCCCGCCTGGCAACTCACCAGCCCCGAGGCCCGTTACGACCTTCGTCGACGGCTCGCCAGGGCTGAACGGCCCAAGGGCTTGATCTTTGCCAAGGGCCAGCCCCTTTATCGCCTCCAGGCCGACAGCGGCACGGTGATCGGTGATGGCCAGGCGATCCTGCTGGAGGGGAACCTGCGGGTTGAGCGCCTCTCCAAACCGGAGGTGCTGATCCAGGCGGCCCGTGCGCGCTGGCTCCCCCAGCAGAAGTTGCTCCTGGTGGACCGCCGTCCCGAGGCCTATGACCAACACGGAAGGCTGCGGTCTGAGCGGGCCCGTTTCCGCCTCGATGCCGACACCCTGGAACTGAGCGGCGCGCCCCGGCTCGATCGCTGGGCACAACGCTTCAATCCATTTACGGCACTGCCGACGGGCCCACCGGAAACCACGATTCAGGTTGCCAGCCTGAGCTGGCAACCGGGCACGGGTGCGCTGGTGGCCCCCGGTCCCGTGGTCGGAGAGCGGCGCGTGGCCGGCCGGCCGGCCGGCGGCCAACCCCAGAAGCTCGTGGCCGAACGCCTGGAGGGAAATACCCAGCTGCAGACCTTCTCCCTGCTAGGGGCGGTGCAACTGGAGGATTCCGCGCGAGGCCAGCGGTTCTTAGGGCGTGATCTGCGCCTCGATCTTTCGGCCCAGTCGGGAACCACGAACCTGCCGTTCCAGCTCTCCGATGGCTCCCGTCGGGTCACGGGCACCGGTCTCACCGTTCAGGGCCTGGAGGCTGTGGCTTCGATCACGAGCCAGTGCCATGTCCAACAACCAGGAGATCAGCTCAAAGCTGATCGCTGTCAATGGAACTGGCGCAGCGGGGCCGTGTCGGCCGAGGGTTCGGTGTTGCTTCAGCGGGCGGCGAATCGCCAGACCAGCCGCGCCACCCTTCTCAAGGGCAACCTCGGAGAAGGTGGCAGCTTCGCGATCAGCGCGCCCGGTGGTCGGGTGATCAGCCAATTTCAGGTCGCGGGCCGGTCCCGCTGACCCCTGGAATCGACGCCAGGGCCACAGCCAGCCTGGATGCCCAACCCTCGATCCAGAGCAGGTCGCCCCGGCCGAAGCAGCGTGGCGACCACCCCCCCACTAGCAGCAGGCCGTCCCGGCCGATCGGCTGCACCACCACGGCCGGAAGATCAGCCAGGAGGGTATGGAATTCGTCTCTGCCCGGATACAAGGCCAGGTCCACGAGGGAGATCGACCGCTGCCGCTCAAGGGCCTGAGCGCAGATCACGCCAGGCACGAAGCTGGTATCCGCCAGAAGTCCCCGCCGCAGAAGCATCTGGTCACCGCGCTGCACCACCACCACGGCAGCCGGAGTGGCCTTCAGCAGCATCGCGCTGCCCCAGGCGAGCTCCTGGCGCAGGGGCTCGGGAAGGGCCTCGGCCAGCTCCAGGCCCTCCCGGCCCACCAGAGCCACACGGGCGCTCTCCGCCGGCAGCACCCTCTCCCCGAGAAGCCCGCTCAACATGAGCAACACCGCCAGGATCCCCGCCAGCACCGAGGCCCTTTCCAGGGGAGGTTCCAGGGCCGGTGCGGTGGCCTGGTTGATCACCGCCAGGGTCAGACCCGCCACGCCCACCATCACGGCGGATCGGGCGGTAGTGGAGAGGGCCATGGCGCACGGCCTGGAGTGCCCTTGATCCTCTCCGATCCTGAAGCCGCGACAGGTGGACCGGGACAGGTGGACCGGCTGGCGGCAAACTGGGAAAGCTTTGCCGGTGTGTGGCCCTGCTGTGACAAACCCCTTTCCATCGGACGCACCCGGCTCCCCGGCTCCCCCCCTCTCAACCCAGGGCCGCACCGTCAGCAGGGCCTGGCTCCGACTCGTGGCCCCTCTCCTGCTCACCTTGCTGGCCCTGGCGCCGATCGATGCGGCCCTGGCCGTGTCGTTGAAGGATCTCCCGAGCTCGCCGCCCGCCACAGCGTTGCTCGATTCGGCTGATGTGTTCAGCCGCGCTTCCCGCGGCGAGATCGAAAAACAACTTGACACGTTCCGGGCTGAGCGGGTGGACGCCCGATTGATCACCGTTCCCCGCCTCGACTACGGATTGAGCCTTGAGAAGCTGGGTCAGGAGTTGGTGCAACGCTGGTCAGCCCCCGCCACCGACCCCGACACCGCTGCCGTCACGAACCAGGACCCGCTGCTGCTCGTGCTGGTTGATGCCCAGACCAAGGCGGCCGTCATTGTGACCTCAGAACCTCTAGAGCGACAACTACCCCCTGAGCTGCTCCGCAGCACTGCTCGCACCACCATGTCGCTCCCCTTGCGCGAGGGAAATCGCTATCGCCAGGCAAGTATCGATGGGCTCACACGGCTTGCCACGGTGCTGCGGGGTGGGGAAGATCCCGGTGAACCCGAGGTCGCTTCCGAAGCGGTGATCACCACCAACATTCCCAGCCACGAAGAAACGGAACGCAGCAACGGCTTCACCTGGGTTGTGGTGTTGCTGGTGGTGGGTTCAGTGATTCCGATGCTCACCTGGTGGGTTTTCTCCCGCTGATTGCCCTTCTCCCACACCGTCGCGAAATCCATGGGTCTCACCGATTGGATCGGAGCTTTCGGTCAGGCGAAGTCCCGTGACCTGAGTAGTGATCTGGAGCGCGGCTACGAGGCAGCCCTGCAGATCCAGAACATCGAGCTGGAACATTACAACGACCGTCCGATCCGGCCGGAACTTGAACTCCCCGTTCCCAAGTATGTTCAAGCCCAGTTGCTCCGTCGCTTCCGAGCGGCCTCACAGGTCTGTCAGCAGGCCCTCAACACGGTGGAGCCCTATCGCCTTGAGCTCTCCGGGCAGGAACTAAGGCAGCTTCAGCTGATCGAGTCGGTGATGAACCGTTATGACTCCCGCCGGGCGCCGCTCCCCGCCCTCAGCCGGAGCCCTGAGGTGTTGCCCCGCAGCCTGCTCGGGGTCGTCGATCAGGTGCGCCGACAGCTGGATCCCGATGCCGAGGCCAGTGTGGTGGCCGGGTTCCGGCGGCGGCGTGATTCCACCCTGGTCTCCCTGCGGATTCTTTTGCTTCTGATCCTGGTGCCGATCCTGCTGCAACAGGTGAGCCGCACCTATCTGGTGTCACCGCTGGTGGATCATTTTGCCCCCAGATCCAGTCTGCTGAGTTATCCAAGACCCCATCTCCAGGAACGGGCTGTTCGCGAACTGCGCGCCTTCAAGGATGAATTGGAGTTTGAAGCGCTGCTCAGCAATCAGCCCGAACCAAGTTCGGAGGAGCTTCAGAAACGCCTCAGCGAAAAAGCGAGGGAACTCCAGGATCAATCCAAGCAGGAGAGCACCCATGCCATCAAGAATGTCTTTGCCGACATCGCAAGCTTGATCGGCTTTGTACTGGTCTGCCTGCTAGGTCAGAGGGATATTCAGATCCTGCGCGGCTTCATCGATGAAGTCGTCTACGGATTGAGTGATAGTGCTAAGGCTTTTACGATCATCCTCGCCACCGACATCTTCGTGGGCTTCCACAGCCCTGAAGGCTGGACTGTGCTGCTTGATGGGGTCGCCCGTCACCTCGGCCTGCCGGCCAAGGAGAACTTCATCATGCTCTTCATTGCCACCTTCCCGGTCGTGCTGGCCACGATCTTCAAATATTGGATCTTCCGCTACCTCAATCGCGTGTCCCCCTCTTCGGTGGCCACCTTGCGCACCATGAACGGCGGTGGTTGATTCCACTCTTCCCCGCTTCACCCTGATTAGTGGTCCGGCCGGTTCAGGCAAGAGCCGCTGGGCTGAACATCTCGCCGCACACAGTGGTTTTGATGTGATCTATATCGCCACTGGTCCCATCCTTGAGGATGATGCCAGCTGGCAACAGAGGCTGCGACGTCACCGAGATCGTCGTCCGCCGGACTGGGACCTCTGGGAGGTGGGTGGCGATCTCTCGCCTGCCCTAGGGAGATTGGTTTCGGGGCAGCTCGCCCTGATCGATTCCCTCGGCACCTGGGTGGCGGCTCACCTTGGGGCCGATCAGGGCGAATGGTCGGGTTGTTGTCATGCCCTGCTGGAGCAGGTGCGAATCGGAGCGGGCCATCTGCTGATGGTGGGCGAGGAATGTGGCTGGGGGGTGGTCCCCCCCACGGAGGTGGGAGGACGTTTCCGGGAGCGGCTCGCGGTCCTGCAACAGCAGCTGGCCGCCGAAGCTGATGCCTCCTGGCTGGTGATTCACGGTCGTGCTCTCAATCTCATCAGCCTGAGCCTTCCGGTGCCCGGTGTCCCCTGATTCGCCCATCACCCGCCCCTTCCACCATGCCCAGGGTCGTTCTCTACCAGCCCCAGATTCCACCCAACACCGGCAATGTGGCCCGCACCTGCGCCGCCACCGCTACCCAATTGCACCTGATTGAACCGCTGGGTTTTCAGATTGATGACCGTCAGCTGCGCCGGGCCGGCCTCGACTATTGGCCATTGGTGCCGCTGACGCTGCACCCTGATCTCTCGGCATTCCTGGCCCACCAACGAGGCCAGGGTGGCCGCCTGATCGCCCTCAGCAGCCATGCCGACCAGAGCTACGCCGGTTTCAGCTTCCGCCCCGACGACTGGCTGCTCTTCGGCCGGGAAACGGATGGCCTGCCTTCGGATCTCCAGCAGGAGGCCGACGCCCGCCTGACGATTCCCCTCGCTCGCCCGTCCCTGAAGGAGACCCCCGGCGTGCGCAGCCTCAATCTCTCGGTTGCAGTGGGGGTGGTTCTGTTTGAGGCCATCCGGCAGCTGAACAGCGGCACAGCCCCCTGGAGCCCCCCCAGCGGCAGCGCCTCCTGAGCGAGCCCCACCAGATCTGGTGCCCCTTCAGAGCCAGCTTTGTCGCAGGGAGCACTTGATCCCCAGGAGGCTGGGCGCTACTGTCTGCCCGGCCCGGGGATGTTGGCTTCTCCAACGGGTCTTGTCCAACGGGTGAATCCTGCATGAAGCCTTACCGATTGATGCTCCCCTTGCTGCTTGCCACACCGGCATTGGTGCCTGTGGTCGGCGCAGTGGCGAGCAATCCCTCCTTCAAAACCCTGGAGCCTGAGGGTTTCCAGATTCTTGATGAGGTGGTGGTGGAGCCCTCTCCATCCCTGGCCCGCCAGTCTGAGGACACCCTGATCGCCCAAGAGATCGAGAGTCCACGCCGGCCCTCTCTGCCGCCGCCACCGCCAGCCACCACCGTCTCCACAGTGGTCCGCCTGGGTGACACCCTGCTCAAGATCGCTCAGCGGTACGGCCTCACCATGGGAGAGCTGTTGCAGCTGAATCCCGGCCTGGAAACCGCTCGGCTCGTGGTCGGCAGTCAGGTTCAGGTGGTGAGGTCAGCACCCGGCCGCAGCCGCATGCTGCTTGGCCTGGCTCCGGTGGGAAGTGGGGGGCTGAGCTGGCCAGAACTTCCCTCCTTCGGCAACGACCAGCGCCCAACGTCCCCCTATCTGCGGGGCAACAGTGCGTTGATCTGGCCAGCCCAGGGAACCTTCACCTCTGGATATGGCTGGCGTTGGGGGCGCATGCACAGAGGCATCGACATCGCCAACAACGTCGGCACCCCGATCGTGGCCGCCGCTCGAGGTCGGGTGAGCTTCGCCGGCTGGCACGAGGGCGGCTATGGCTATTTCGTTGAGATCACCCACGACGACGGAAGCAGAACCCGCTACGGCCACAACAGCAACCTGCTCGTGAGGGAAGGGCAGCAGGTTGACCAGGGACAGGTGATCAGCCAGATGGGAAGCACAGGACGCAGCACCGGTCCCCATCTTCATTTTGAGGTCCTCCCGCCCGGAGAGGGTGCGATGAATCCGCTCCAGTTCCTGCCCCCCAGGGCCTGATCAGGGCCGACGCCCTTGCTCCGCTCATGAGGGGTGTCAGTCCATCCCCTAAGATCAGAGAGTTGGGGCTCGGTAGCTCAGCTGGTTAGAGCGTGGGATTCATAACCCCAAGGTCGGGAGTTCAAGTCTCCCCCGAGCCATAGGCAGCCCTTTCCTAAGGCGCCGCTAATTAGGGCAGCCTTGTAGTTAGGGCACCCTTGAGTTGATCAGCGAAGGTCGATTGCCCGCAGTCTTGATCGGAATCCGCCGGACTCCGATTCCCCGTCCACGTTCTCCGTTCCTTCGGCAGCCAGGTTGAAGAAGTTCCTGGTTGAGCCGTCGTCACCATTGGCCGGCCACGGCATAGAGCCCTGATTGAAGACAGGATCCTGGTGTCGTGGATCCGCCGCAACCACCACGACCTCTTGGGCATTCTGGGACCCACGGCTCCGCCCATAACCACTTGAGGCCCGATTTTCCAAGGCCCTCGTGAGACTGCGGCTTCGGTTCGCGGCCCCCACCGTCTCGCCGTCCTTCGGGCGGATCAGGGGATTTCCTTTGAGTTCCGAACGAACCTGATTGAGAAGCCGGAAGTGGCCGGTGGTGTTGTACTTGCGAAGCACGGCGGGATCCCAGGCCATCAGGCTCAATCAACAGGGTGATCTGCTGAGCCTATGGCGGCGCGGCACACCAAGGGCTTTGCAATTGTGATAGGTTGTTAAGGAGCCAACTGGTAGTCGGTCCGACTTCGCCTGAGTCCCTCGGGTCCGAGTCACACCGTCAACGCCAAGGCCTCGGACCTTCCCTAAGACACCACCACCTCCCCTCCCATGACCAGGCTCGTCGGTTTGCCGGCTCCCGAATTCACGGCCACGGCTGTTGTGGATCAGGAGTTTAAGGAGATCAAACTTTCCGACTACCGCGGCAAGTACGTGGTGCTTTTCTTCTATCCGCTCGATTTCACCTTCGTCTGTCCCACGGAGATCACTGCCTTCAGTGATCGCTACGCCGATTTCACAAGCCGCAACACCGAGGTGCTTGGCGTTTCGGTGGACAGTCAGTTCAGCCACCTGGCCTGGGTGCAGACCGATCGCAAAGACGGCGGTCTTGGCGATATCGCCTACCCCCTAGTGGCCGATCTGAAGAAGGAGATCGCTGCTGCGTACGAGGTTCTTGACGAATCCGCAGGCATCGCTCTTCGAGGCTTGTTCATTATCGACCCCGAAGGGGTGATCATGCACAGCACGATCAACAACCTGCCCGTGGGTCGCAGTGTGGATGAAACCCTGCGGGTGCTGCAGGCCTTCCAGTACGTGCAGTCCCATCCCGATGAAGTCTGCCCAGCCAACTGGCAGCCCGGCGACAAGACGATGAATCCCGACCCCGTGAAGAGCAAAGATTTCTTTGCCGCTGTGAACTGAGCCTCGCTCCTCCCTTCATCACGTTCGCGTGCATCACTCATTCTCTTGTCAGGGTCCCTGTTGGGGCCCTTTTTTATGGTCGCCATCGCTTCGATGACGCCCCTGATTCACAGCAGGGTCAGCTGAACCCGCGATCCATCCAGGCGCGCCAACCGACCCAGGGGCAGGGCAAGGTAGGGCCAGCCGTTCCCCGAGACGCATCGGTACCGGAATACCAGCGCCAGCGACTCATTGCTGCGGCAGGGACCTCCAGGGTCCAACCGGCCTCGGCGCAGTGACGCCGCAACAGCCTGCCTCCTGATCCGGGTTCTCCCACCAGGAGCCCGGGGCCACCTCCACCAGCTGGCTGCCATGGCGATGCATGGATCAGCTCAGGGCGGCCGCCAGAAGCCGTCGGCCGTCGATGCCGCCGATAGCTGGGTCACAGGCCCGCTCCGGGTGGGGCATTAGGCCGAGCACATTGCCTGCCCCATTGGTCAGGCCGGCCACATCGCCCACCGAGCCATTGGGATTGTCGGCATAGCGGAGCACCACCTGCCCTTCCTGCTCCAGCTGATCGAGGTGTTCGGCATCGAGCTGGTAGCGGCCCTCACCGTGGGCGATCGGCAGTGTGATCGTTTCGCCGTGCCCATAGGCTTTCAGCCACGGACTGGAGGGATTGCTGACCACCAGGTCCACGGGTTGGCAGAGGAAATGGAGGTCTCTGTTGCGGGTGAGGGCACCGGGCAGCAGCCCCATCTCCGTGAGCACCTGAAATCCGTTGCAGATGCCCAGCACCGGGCCGCCATTGGCGGCGAAGTCACGCACGGCCTGCAGCAGCGGCGCAAAGCGGGCAATTGCCCCGCAGCGTAGATAGTCGCCGTAGCTGAACCCGCCCGGCAGCACCACGGCATCGATCCCGCTTAGATCCCGTTCTTCATGCCAGAGAAAACGGGTCGGCAGTCCTAGACAGCCCTCCAGGGCCCAGCGCACATCCCGGTCGCAATTGGAGCCGGGAAAGACCACGACGCCGATGGTCATGGCTCGACTCCGCCGGCGATCTCGGCCAGATCCACACTCCAGTTCTCGATCACGGGATTGGCAAGCAACCGGTCACCGAGCAGGTTCAGCCTTGCCTGGGCCTCCGCCCGGTCCGGTGCCTCCAGATCCACCTCAATTGCCTTGCCGATCCGCAGACGTTTCACACCTTCCACCCCAAGCCGTTGGGCAGCGGCTCGCGTTGCCTCCCCCGCCGGATCAAGCACTGAAGGGCGGAGGGAAACCAGAACACGGGCTTTGAAGAGGGGCACCGGCGGAGGGCAGGTTTGTTAAATCTTGGCAGGCCGTCCCCCCACCCCTCAGGCATCAGAGCAGGTTGAAGAAGGCTTCATCTCCTGTCTACGTGGGCTCCTCGCCAGTCCGGGTCAACCAACCGCTCCGGAGGTCACTGCTGCTGGTGTTGATGGCCGCGGTTCAGCTCGACGCCAGAGCGGAGGTCAGGGCGACGGTTCCGACCCCATCCCCCCAGGCCATACCCCTGGAATGCCGGCTGGAGCAGGGACCATGGCAGCCCTGCTGGATGGAGGTGGTGACGATCGGAAGCCAGTGGGCTCTCGTGGTGGGTGGCCAACGCTGGGAATTCCGCCACGACGGCCGCGGCAGCGTGACCATGCAGCACGGAGCGGGTTCCTGGCGGTCGGTGAGCAGCCGCTGGGAGGACCGCAACAGCCTCTGCTGGGATGGGGTCTGCGCCCGCGGCGACATCCCCCTGGATTGAGAATCAGGCTGTCGTTCGCGAGCCGATGCTGGCTCAGAGGGAGGCGAAAGCCAGCTCCAGCCGAGGCGCGTCAGCGGCGGCCCCCAGCACCACCAACTCCAGGGAGGGCTCGGCGGGCCTCGAGCCCGGGATCTCCTGGGCTTCGTACCAGCAATCCAGGCGGGCTCCCACAGCTTGGATCTGCAGGGGAAGGCGCCGACCTTTCTGGTGGAGTCGTCCCTTAAGACGCAATACCGGTTCCGTGCGGATCAGGTGCAGGAGCTGTTGCTCCAGGGATTCCCGCTCCCAGAGTCCGGGGCGGCGGATCACCACGGTCTCCATGGCGACATGGGTGTGGTCGTGCTCATGCTCATGCTCATGGTCATGGTCATGGTCATGGTCGGATCCGAGCGCGCCCTGCTCCGCGGCATTCCGGAGGTGGGGATCGTCGCTCGGATCAGCGCCCCTGGAGGCCAGCAGGAGAAACGGATTCACCCTGCCCCGGGCCATTGGGAGCACGGAGGTGCCCGGCCGGAGACGGGGGCGAATCTGGCCGACAACCTCCTCCAACTGGGTGACCTCCAGCCGGTCGGCCCGGCTGATCAGGACGAGATCTGCGGCCTCAAGCTGATCCTCGAAGAGATCCTCGATCGCCCGCAAGTGATCAAGGCTCGGGTCCGCCCGGCGCTGGGCATCCACTGCCTCGGCATCACCGACCACATGTCCCGCCGCGAGGGCTTCGCCATCCACCACCGTGACCACGGCATGCACGCGGGTCCGGGTGCGGATGGAGGGCCAGCCGAAGGCCGCCACGAGGGGTTCGGGTAGGGCGAGTCCGCTTGTTTCCACCACGATGCCGTCGAGGTCGTCGGAGCGCTCCAGCAGGCTCAGCATGGTGGGCAGGAACTCATCTTGAACCGTGCAGCAGAGGCAGCCGTTGGCCAGTTCCACCAGGCGACCATCCAGCTCCTCGGCATCACAGAAGCCACAGGCAGCCAGCAGGTCGCCATCGATGCCGATCTCACCGAACTCATTGACCAGAACGGCGAGTTTCAGCCCGCTTTCCAGCAACAAGTGACGCAGCAGGGTGGTTTTACCGGAGCCGAGGAAACCGGTCACCACGGTGATCGGCAACCGGCTGGACGGAGAGACGGCCATGCTCAACCCACCAGAGCGGACCAGGTCCAGGCGGCGCCGAGGCCGAGCAACACGCCCGCCAGGGTGCGGCGCGTTGTGGTGGAGCAGGCGGCAGCGCTGTGGCGCAGAACTCCGAGGGCCACCAGGAGGAGCGCTCCCTGGCTGATCAGCAACCCGATCAGGTAGGTGGCGATCGGCGCTGCAGTCCAGCCCAGCACCATTGCGCTGAGCACATAGCCATGCAAAGCGATCGCCGGGAAAAGGAGGCGGCGATCCCAGCCCGCCAGGAGAATCAGGGCCACCAACACCAAGCTGAAGGACACCAGGGCTTCGGCCGCTGGCAGACCTGGCAGCACCAGCCCGAGGAAACTGCCACCTAGACCGGTGGCCAGCAGCGCGAGCATCCAGCTGGTGTGGTGGCGCAGTCCCACCAAGGAGAGGGCCAGCAAAAAGAGCAGATGGTCAGGGCCGAGCACCGGGTGGGCCAGGCCGCTCAGAAGCCCGGTGAAGGGGGTGGGCTTGAGATCCAGCAGATGCATCAGGTGGTGGGCGTGGGCCGCCTCTGGAAGCAACGCAAGGATCGCCAGGGCAGCGGGCAGCAGGGATGCCGCAAAAGCAGGGCCCCGGCGCCCAGGGAGAGCTGAAGTCATAGAAACCGGTCCGCGCCGAATTGAGGATTTAAAACCGGCGGGCGTTCTGACTGGGCCTAAGAGTGGCCTTCACAGCTGCGGGACAGTGCCGGATTCGGGATCGGGATCCCCCACCGTGCTTTCCCCGTTTCCTTCGCAGGCTGATCCCCTACGAAACCGGTTCAATAAACTCTAGGTGCAGGTTGGATGAGTCTCAGATAACGATCAACTATTGAAGCGAACCTCAGAGGGGAATCAGCGGCAACGAAGGCTGTCGCGCGTTGCCACGCCGGTGCGGCTGTTCACACCGGTGGCCCGGGCACACAGAGCTTTCTGTTCGGGGAGATCGAGCACGGCCTCGCTGAAGTCGGCTCCCTCAATCTGGGCATCGCGGAAGTGGCTCTGCATCAGCATGGCGTTGCTGAACACCGTGCCCCGCAGATCCGCCCCATCAAAGCGGGTGGCGAAGGCCACCACATCGGCGAGTGAGGCATTGCTCAGGTTTGCCTGCCGCAGGTTGCTGGAGTTGAACACGGCCCCGCGTAGGTCGGCATCGTGCAGATCGAAGCCCTCCATGCTGGCCTTGAGAAACTCCTGTTGCTTGAGATCCCGGCCGTGCATGTCGGGCTGGAGGTCCTGGAGACTGCGCTGGCTCCGCAGTTCCGGTGCCGTGATCGCTAAGGCGGGCTGGGCCAAGGGCGCCAGGGGCATCAGCACCAGCAGCAGCGCCAGGAGGGGAGCCAAAGCGGCGCGAAGGATTCCCGCCAGGGCCGCAACCAAATCCAAGGGCTCATCTGGGCTGTCATCTGAGCTGATCGAGAGAATCTCCCCTTCCGCCCTGACGGGCGGCCTGCGATGACCCATAGCCATGTCGGTACGCTGCTAGCCCCATTTATGGCAGGTATGGCGATGTCCCTGCGGGTGGTGGTTCCCCCCCATCCCCTGATTGCACACTGGCTCACGGTGCTCCGGGATGGCGGTACGCCGCCGCCGTTGTTTGGCACCGCCATGCTGGAGCTCGGCCGCTGGCTCACCTATGAGGCCCTGAGGGACTGGTTGCCCCAGAGGGCTGTGGCGGTGCAGACCCAGCTGGCCACCACGGAGGGCCAGGTGGTGGATGCCACCGTCCCTCTGCTGGCGCTTCCCCTGCTGCCGACAGGCCTGGGTTTATGGGAAGGGGCCCGCACCGTGTTGCCGGCCTCCGCCCTAGCGCCTCTGTGGGTCGAGGAGCAGAGGCGGATCATCGGCCTGCCTGATGCCATCGGCGATCGTGTGGGCGTTCTGCTCTTCGTTCCCGAGATCACCGCCGCCGATGGTCTGATGCTTGTGCTGGAGCGACTCGCCCAGCAAGGGGTGCAGGGTGAACGGCTCCGGATCATCTCCCTGCTGGCGGCGGCCCCGGGCCTGAAGGCCCTTGGTGAGCGATGGAGTGATCTGACGCTCTACTGCGCCTGCATCGACGCCGATGTAGATAGCAAGGGCCGAATCGTGCCTGGGTTCGGGGATGCCGACCTCCGCTTCCGTGGAATCGAGGGCTTGGCCTCCCTAAGGTGATGGAGTTCCATCGATCCAGCCATGGCCGATTCACGGCAACGCCCAGCCAGCTCCGGCAGCGGCCTGTTGCTGAGCGCCCTTGGCGGTGCCGTGCTCGGGGCAGCGGGTTTGGGTTGGTGGCTGCTGAGCGAGGCGGATCGCCGCCGCCAGAGTCGCCTGCCTCAGTCCCTGCGGCTAAGAGCGCCTCGCCAGCCGGCCGCTCCGGCTGAGTTTCAGCCCCGGGCTGCGTTCCAGCCCACCCCGGCGGCCACTACGGTCGAGCCCCTGCTGCAGGAGCGGGTGCAGCAGCTCAACAAGGCCATTGATGAGGTGCGCCGCCAGTTGGAGCAACTCCAGCCCCTGCCCTGATCCGGTGCCTGGTCCCATCGGTCGGTAGCTTTCCCACGATCTGACCGCCGTCGCCATGTTGCGCTCCGCCGCCATCACCCAGGGGATCCAGAGGTCTCCGAACCGCGCCATGCTGAGGGCCGTGGGTTTCGGCGACGACGATTTCAATAAGCCGATCATCGGCATTGCCAACAGCTACAGCACCATCACCCCCTGCAACATGGGGCTCAATGACCTGGCCCGCCGCGCCGAGCAGGCGGCGCTGTTGGCCGGTGCGATGCCGCAGATGTTCGGCACGATCACCGTGAGTGATGGCATCTCGATGGGCACCGAGGGGATGAAGTATTCCCTGGTGAGCCGCGAGGTGATCGCCGATTCGATCGAGACCGCCTGCAACGCTCAGAGCATGGACGGGCTGCTGGCGGTGGGCGGCTGCGACAAGAACATGCCCGGCGCCATGTTGGCGATGGCCCGCATGAACATCCCCTCGGTCTTCGTGTATGGCGGCACGATCAAACCCGGCAAGCTCGGGGCCTGCGATCTCACCGTGGTGAGCGCCTTTGAGGCGGTGGGCCAATACAGCGGCGGCCGGATCGATGAGGCTCAGCTCACCGCGATCGAGAAGAACGCCTGTCCCGGAGCCGGCAGCTGCGGCGGCATGTTTACCGCCAACACGATGAGCGCCGCTTTCGAAGCGATGGGCCTCAGCCTGCCTTTCAGCTCCACCATGGCGGCTGAGGATCCGGAAAAGGCTGATAGCGCCGCTCGGAGCGCTGAGGTGCTGGTGGAGGCGATCGCCAAGGGAATCCGCCCCCGCGACCTGATGACCCGCGAGGCCTTCGAGAACGCCATCAGCGTGATCATGGCGGTGGGCGGTTCCACAAATTCCGTGCTGCACCTGTTGGCGGTGGCCTGCACCGCTGGAGTGCCGCTCAACATCGACGATTTTGAGGCCATCCGCCAGCGGGTGCCGGTGATCTGCGACCTCAAGCCAAGCGGCCGCTACGTGACCGTGGACCTGCACCGGGCCGGCGGCATCCCCCAGGTGATGAGGCTGCTGCTCGATGCGGGCCTGCTCCACGGTGACTGCCGCACCGTGGTAGGCCGCACCCTGCGGGAGGTGCTGGCGGAGGTGCCCTCCGAACCGCCGGCCGGCCAGGACGTGATCCGGCCGCTGAGCAACCCTCTCTACGCCAAGGGGCACTTAGCCATCCTCAAGGGCAACCTCGCCAGCGAGGGCAGCGTGGCGAAGATCAGTGGTGTGAAATCGCCGGAGATCACCGGCCCGGCCCGGGTGTTCGAGAGCGAGGAGGAGGCCCTCGCCGCGATCCTTGCCAAACAGATCCGCGAAGGGGATGTGGTGGTGATCCGCTATGAGGGCCCGGTTGGAGGACCGGGCATGCGTGAGATGCTCGCTCCAACCGCCGCGATCATCGGTGAAGGCCTCGGCGACAAGGTGGCCCTGATCACCGATGGCCGCTTCAGCGGTGGCACTTACGGCATGGTGGTGGGCCATGTGGCCCCTGAGGCCGCCGTGGGCGGCACCATCGCCCTGGTGCAAGAGGGCGACAGCATCACCGTGGATGCCCAACAACTGGTGATTCAGCTCAACGTCGACGATTCCGAACTGGAGCGCCGCCGCGCCGCCTGGGTGAAGCCCGAACCCCGATACCGCACCGGCGTCCTCGGCAAATATGCCCGCCTGGTGAGCAGCAGCAGCCTGGGTGCGGTGACCGACCAGGGCTAAACAGAGAAGCTGAATAGAGCACTCAGAGATCGGCATCTAGCAGGGCCCGGAGCCTTCGGGCCAGGGCCTCCAACGGCGCTCCATCGGCGGGTCGCTCACAGCGGAGTCCCTGGGCATCCATCCATA
>Ga0315905_10000295_pt1 | contig 54465 bp, 57 predicted proteins | sample LakEriMetagenome_5_FD_203522 | JGI IMG/M metagenome (GOLD analysis project Ga0315905, IMG submission 203522) | Freshwater fungal communities from buoy surface, Lake Erie, Ohio, United States - Buoy 4 MA121 | ecosystem: Environmental > Aquatic > Freshwater > Lake | place: USA: Lake Erie, Ohio...
AGAAATCCTCTTCTTTTGCTTTTTCAAAGTATTTGATTGTCGTAATGTTTGTTGGGAAATCTTTCACGTATTTCTTTTTAATGGTACGTAAACCATCACTTTTAGATTCTAGAATCTGACTTGTAGTTGCCAATATTACAATGTTATCAGGTAAGTTTTCTGCTCGATTTTGACGAATTTGATTGGATGAAAACAATACCGATCCATCGTCTGCAATTAAATTTTCACAACTTGCAAATAAAAATACCGGTTCAGAACAATTTTGATAAGGCAGTCGATTTTCATCTAAGAGCGGAAATAAATTGGGTTCAAAACACAAAACTTCACGTTCAAACCAATCGTTTTCTTCTAGTATATTTTCAAACTGTTCTTTGACTTCATTTAAATTTTCACAATAAATAAATTTACCTCCATTTTTTTTAAAATTGAAAGTAAATTGCTCATCTACAGGGAGGTTAGAGTTTTTTTGAGAATTATATTCACTTTGACTTTCCTCGTCGGAACCTTCTTGACCGGAACCAAATATTTTTTTGAAAATACTCATATATATTGGGTATAATTCTTTAAAAATTGTATACTCCCAAAGATAAAAAAATCTTAATTCAAAAAACATTTCGAATTAAGATTTTTAAAATTTTGTTAAATAGCGATTATTCAGCTATGGGATGATTTTCTTCTGCTGTCAATCCAAAAGGTCGCTTGCCAAAAATAGCTTCTAAATCGTCTTTAAAAATCACCTCTTTTTCTATCAGAATATCAGCCAATTGAATTAATTTATCTTTATTATCATTTAATAATTGAATGGCACGTTGGTATTGCCCTTCCACTAAAGCAGAAATTTCTTTATCAATCAATACGGCAGTTGCCTCAGAATAGGGTTTGCTAAAACTATATTCCGATTGACCACTAGAATCGTAATAGGTAATGTTTCCGATTGCTTCGTTTAATCCAAAAATCGTTACCATTGCGCGCGCTTGACGAGTTACCTTTTCTAGATCTGATAGTGCACCCGTAGATATGGTATCAAAGATTACTTTTTCAGCGGCACGACCACCCATTGTTGCACACATTTCGTCCAACATTTGATCGGGTCGCACAATTAATCGTTCTTCAGGTAAATACCAAGCAGCTCCTAGACTTTGACCTCGAGGAACAATAGTAACTTTTATTAAAGGTGCTGCATGTTCAAGCATCCAACTTACAGTAGCGTGTCCAGCTTCATGAACTGCAATTGCACGCTTTTCCTCAGCCGTTACGATTTTATTTTTCTTTTCTAAACCACCAACAATTCGGTCAACCGCATCTAAGAAATCTTGTTTATCAACTGCAGTTTTGTTATGACGTGCTGCAATTAATGCCGCTTCATTACATACATTGGCTATATCTGCTCCTGAAAAACCAGGCGTTTGTTTTGCTAAAAATTCAGTATCTAAATCGGCTGCTTTTTTTAACGGAGTTAAATGCACTTCAAAAATTTCTTTTCGTTCCCGTATGTCCGGAAGGTCGACATAAATTTGACGGTCAAATCGTCCAGCACGCATTAATGCCTTATCCAAAATATCCGCACGGTTTGTCGCCGCCAAAACAATCACATGGGTATTAGTACCAAAACCATCCATTTCGGTAAGTAATTGGTTTAACGTATTTTCGCGTTCGTCGTTTGAACCAGAAAAATTATTTTTTCCACGCGCGCGACCCACGGCATCTATTTCATCAATAAAAATTATCGCAGGTGATTTGTCTTTGGCTTGTTTAAACAAATCACGCACACGTGAAGCACCTACACCAACAAACATTTCAACAAAATCGGAACCCGATAAGGAAAAGAATGGAACTTGTGCTTCGCCTGCAACTGCTTTTGCCAATAAGGTTTTACCGGTACCCGGAGGCCCAACCAATAGTGCTCCTTTTGGAATTTTACCCCCTAATGCAGTATATTTTTCTGGGTTTTTTAAAAATTCTACAATTTCTTGTACTTCTTCTTTCGCACCCTCAAGACCTGCAACGTCTTTAAAAGTTACTTTAACATCATTTTTTTCGTCAAATAAGCGCGCACGCGATTTCCCAATATTGAAAATTTGACCGCCGCCAGCACCACCGCCACCAGAAGACATTCGGCGCATAAAGTACAACCAAACCCCAATTAGAATAATGATTGGTAAGAAGTTGAAGAAATAACCCGACCAATCACTCTTTTGATCAAACTTATAGCTTACTAATTTTTTATCGGCTACAGCTTGGGCTAATTCTTTTTGAAAAATTTCATCATTACCAATATCAAAAATATAATGGGGTCCCTTATTTGTGGCACCAAACATATCTTTAACTACCGCTTCATGGGCTTTGCTTTTTTGTGCTTTTTCGGTTAGATAAGCTTCTGCCTTCGTTTTGTTGTAAACGATAACTTTTTGAATTTCCCCTTTGTTTAATAAGGCATCAAATTGAGAAACACTGATGGAAGAGTGGTCTTCAATTGCGCTACCTCCCATAAAATTGAGGGCAACCAACATAAATAAAACGGCTCCAGTAATCCACCAAGGACTAAATTTTAAACCGTTGTTTGGTTTTTTATATTCTGACATAATTTTGTACTGCTATTAATAATTGGTTTCAATTCGTGTAATTTTGGCATCACCCCACAATCCTTCTATGTTGTAGTATTCCCGGGGTTCTTTTTGAAAAACATGCACAACGATGCTCACATAATCCATTAAAACCCACTCACCATTATCGGTTCCTTCTACATGCCAAGGTTTTTCTTTAAATTCTTTTGAGACTACTTTTTGAATGGAGTTAACAATCGCGTTAACTTGGGTATTGGAAGTACCAGTGCAAATCACAAAATAATCACACACTGCAGTATCGATTTCTCTTAAATCCAGGATGTCAAGTTCATTTCCTTTGAGGTCTTCAATTCCTTTTATGATGCCCGTCAACAGGACATCGGTACTAACTTCTTTTTTCGTCATTTAAAATTGCGTCTTATTTTGCAAAGGTATTATTTTTTTTCATTATTTTTGAGGCTTAACATAAGTTTAAAAACGAATTTTTAATCTATTGCGCAATGCCTATAATCAAACTCGATGCCATTGATTCAACCAACGATTATCTCAAAGAATTATCTCGGCAAAAAGTACTAGAAAATTTCACCACGGTTACAGCGCAAGTGCAAACAAACGGACGCGGACAAAGAGGTGCGGTTTGGCAGTCGGAATCGGGTAAAAATTTGATTATGAGTACCTTAGTTAAAGATGTAATTCATACGCCTGCTCAGGTTTTTGACTTGAATGTAGCTGTTGCTTGTAGTGTGTTTTCTGTTTTTAAGAACTATAATATTCCCAACATAAGTATTAAGTGGCCCAATGACATGCTGTCAGGTCATTATAAATTAGGCGGTATTCTAATTGAAAATTTGATTAAGGCGGAATCACAAATTGAAGCAATCGTTGGAATTGGAATTAATGTGAACCAAAGCAATTTTGAATCGTTGCCTCAAGCCTCCTCAATTTATAATGTATTAGGACACGTTGTAGATACCGATTTGCTTTGTCAAGCTATACTAACGCAAATCATTCAAAATTGTCAGTTAATCGCTAGTGGTAAAAAAGAAATTTTATGGAATTTATACCATACCCATCTTTTTAAAAAAGGAGTGCCAATGCCTTTCAAAACTTCGGCAGGTAATCAATTTATGGGTATTATTCAATCGGTTTCCGCAAACGGTCGTCTACTTATTTTACGCGATGATGGTTCTATAGCAGATTTTGATATTAAAGAAATTCAATTACTGTATTAATCGTTAACGTTTAGACTATAGTTTATCCAAATTTGACGCTAACGTATCTAAAAATTTACTGATAGGACCTTTAACCATCATGGCCATCATGGGATTAAATTCTCCTTCAAAATGCAACTGAACCGAAGCACTTTCATCGCCTGTATTTTCAATATTTGCGATTAATGTAAAAGGGATTTTATCACTGGCTGCACCCAATTTAATATAGGTGTTGGGAGTTTGTTCTTTTAAACGCAGTTTAATTTCGGGCATCCCGCTAAGACCAAATAAGAAGGTGTTTTCATCAGTCACCTCAAATTTTGCAATCGTATCAGGCATTAATTTTTCAAAATTTTTAACGTCGGTTAATGCGTTAAATACATACGCTGCCGACTTGGCAACAGTTACTTTTGGACTTTCGAGTTGCATAACGGTTTATTTTAGAGTGGTATTCCAAGTGTCGGGTTGTTTACGCCAATCTTGTAATGTACTTAATTCATTTTCATTGATATATTGTTTAGCTACAGCGAGCGGTAATACATGTTCGTAATCACAAAGTGTATTTAAATTCACATTTGCATTTTCAAAGTTTGTTTTCGCGGTTTCAAAACCATAGGAAAAAATGGCAGCCATTCCTTTTACATGAGCGCCTGCTTCTCGAAGTGCTTCCACAGCCAATAAACTGCTTTTTCCTGTACTAATTAAATCTTCAACCACAATAACGTTTTGACCCTTTTGTAAAAATCCTTCGACTTGATTTTTTCGACCATGTTTTTTGGGTTCGGGTCGCACATATACAAACGGCAATCCCATTACTTCAGCGACCAATACACCGATGCCAATGGCACCTGTAGCTACACCCGCAATCACATCCGGTTTTCCATACGTTGCTTCAATATTTTTAGCAAATTCATCGCGTAAAAAATTCCGTATCGCAGGAAAAGAAAGCGTTAAACGATTGTCGCAGTAAATAGGGGAGTGCCATCCGGAAGCCCATAAAAAAGGATTTGACGGATTTAATTTAATTGCGTTTATTTGTAAGAGCAATTCGGCAGTTTTCTCGGCAGTTGTGTTATTAAAAATCATAGTACAAATGTATAAAGTTTTTGTTAACGATAAACCACTTTTTTTGACAAATCAGGTTGTTAAAGAAACCGATTTTCAGTTGTTTTTGTTAGAAACTGTTGATATCGAGCAGCTTATTGTTAAGATGTTTAATAATAAGATTAAGAAGGCCTATTTGTACTATCCCGATGAAAAAGAAATCCTAAAGAAAGTTAAAGAGAAAATCCCCGTAAAAAAAGCAGGAGGCGGTTTAGTATACAATGATTTAGGTCAAGTATTGTTTATTTACCGCAATAGCAAATGGGATTTGCCTAAAGGTGGTATTGAAAAAGAGGAATCTATTGAAACAACGGCCATCCGTGAAGTAGAGGAAGAAACTGGTGTAAAACAACTAAAAATAACAAAAAAACTTCAAAAAACCTACCATGTTTTCAAGCGAGGTGGTAAATACCGTTTGAAAATTACCCAATGGTATGAAATGAAAACCAAGTTTAAAGGCAATCCAATTCCACAAGAGAATGAAGGAATTGAAAAGGTAGTATGGTTAAATCCCGAAGAAGTAAAAATAGCTTTGGGTAACTCGTATGAAAATATCAAACTTCTTTTTGAGGAGGAAAATATCGTGAAGTAATTATCGTTTAACTTTTACAGCATCGGGAACCAGCACTGTATAATCGCCACCATTTCGGATCACATCGCGAACAATACTTGAGGAGATGAATGAGGTTTTGGCTGCAGTCAATAAGAATACGGTTTCAATTTTCGATAATTTTCGATTGGTATGTGCAATGGCTTTTTCAAATTCAAAATCGGCCGGGTTGCGCAATCCCCGTAAGATAAAATCGGCTTTTTCTTTTTTGCATAAATCAATCGTCAAACCTTCGTACGTAATCACCCGAACTTTCGGTTCATCTTTAAAAGCCTCTTCAATAAACTGTTTGCGCTCCTCAAGCGTAAACATGTATTTTTTATCCGAATTGACTCCAATGGCTACAATTACTTCATCAAAAAGGGAAACTCCACGCTGGATGATGTCAAAATGTCCCAACGTAATTGGATCAAAGGAACCGGGAAAAATCGCTCGTTTCATGCGGTAAAGTTAATTTATAATTATAAAGATTCTTAGAGGCTCTTACAATTTAGCCCAAATTGTTTTTCGCTCCATGGCCAGCTGAATTTCATTTTCTAATAAATCGCTAAAAGCCATTTTTGCATGTGCTGCTTGTTGTGGAAAAATACTTTGTGGCGAAAGTCCGGGATTCGTATTCATTTCGATAAAATACGGAATTCCATCCATTACAATGAAATCGGTCCGCGAAAATCCAGTCATCCCCAATGCTTCATAGGCTTTTTTTGCAGTTGATTTTACTAATGCTTCCGTTGCAACATCTAATCGCGCAGGTGTAATTTCTTCTGATTTTCCTTGGTATTTGGCCTCATAATCAAAAAAAGCATTTTGAGAAACGATTTCGGTTATTCCCAATACAAGAATTTCCCCTTTGTAACGTAAAACGCCAACAGAAACTTCAGTCCCTTTTAGGTATGATTCAATTAAAATATCATGGTCTTCTGCAAAAGCAAACGCTAAAGCTTGATCTAATTCATCTAAATTATTAACCATGGAAACGCCCAATGAACTTCCCGATTGATTGGGTTTTACAAAAAAGGGAAGCCCTAAGGTATCCACTAGTAGTTGTCCATTAATTGCATCTCCAAAACGTAAATAGACCGATTTTGCTTTTGGGATATCAAACTTTGAAATCACGGATAGTGTATCGCGTTTATTGAATGTAAGTGCCGATTGGTAAAAATTACATCCGGTATAGGGTAAATCGATTAATTCCCAATAGGCTTGCAAATGACCGTCTTCACCAGGGGTTCCGTGAACAGTATTGATAGCGACATCAAATTGTATTTTTTTTCCATGGTGTTGAAATGAAAAATCGCTTTTATCGAGTGCGATTTTTTCTCCCCCAACCAGTACATACCAACCTTCTTTTAGAATATGAACTTCAAAAGGGGTATGTTTTTTTGTGTCCAATTCGTTTAAAATCAATTGGCCACTACGTAACGAAATTACCGATTCATCGGAATATCCGCCCATAACTACTGCAATATTCATCGGGGATAAATTTTAGATGTACGATACAAAAATAGCATAATTGTTGCAACTAAAATCCTATCTTTGCTAGAAATTGAACACGATGCGTTTACGGAATTATTTGACCACTAAAGTCTTTTTTGCCCAAATGGCAGCGGCACTACTAATTGTCGGTGTTTTGGGTTTTTTGTTTTTCCATTGGATCACTTTTGTAACCAATCATGGTGAAGAAATTACCGTTCCCAATTTGAGCAAAATGACGCCCGAGCAGGCTGAAACCGTGTTGGATGAATTGGACTTGGACTATGAAATTATCGACACCGTTGATTATATTGCTGACTTTCCAAAATTGACTATTGTACAGCAGGAACCTACGGCGGGAAGTAAGGTTAAAGGAGGACGTACGCTTTATTTAAAAATCAATGCGGCAACATTTACGATGGTTGCTTTGCCTGACCTGATTGAAAAAACGCACCGACAAGCCTTGCCGACATTAAAAGCAGTTGGTTTGCTAGAAGGTGAAATTACCTACAAACCCTATGTTGGTAAAGACATGGTCTTAGAAATGTGGATGAACGGTAAAAAGATAAAACCAGGAACCAAAGTGTTAAAGTCCTCAAAAATCGATTTAGTCTTGGGTGATGGAAAAGTGGTTTTTGAAGAAACAGCATCCGATTCAATTCCCGATACGGAACCCCAAGATAGTATCTCCGATGGATTCTAATGCAATTGGGTTAGAACCCGAGGACGAACTTTTTGAACACTTTCGGTTCGAAGTATCGAAAGGACAGGGTTTGTTGCGAATCGATAAGTACCTCCAATTACAAATTCCTAATATTTCTCGAAATAAAATACAAAATGCCGCCGACAGCGGTACGATACTCGTTAATGAACTCAGCGTAAAGTCGAATTATAAAGTAAAACCGGGTGATTGTATACGAATTGTATTGTCCCACCCACCGTTTGAGCATAAGATTATCCCAGAACCAATTCCCATCGATATTGTGTATGAAGATGATGCTTTAGTTGTGATTAATAAGCCGCCGGGTTTGGTCGTTCATCCGGGTCATGGAAATTATACAGGAACCTTAGTTAATGCTTTGGCTTATCACTATGGAAATCGGTTGCCTTTAAATAGTTCTGAGCGTCCGGGTTTGGTTCATCGCATTGATAAAGATACTTCGGGTTTATTGGTTGTGGCTAAGACCGAACAAGCAATGACACATTTGGCAAAACAATTTGAAGAAAAAACTTCGGAGCGCGAATATATTGCTCTTGTTTGGGGAAATGTTGAGAACGCTGAGGGGACAATTGAAGGCAATATTGCACGTCATCTTCGCGATCGTATGCAAATGGCGGTTTTTGACGATCCTGAGATTGGTAAGCATGCGGTTACCCATTATAAAGTCCTTGAACGATTAGGATATGTGACCTTGGTTTCTTGTAAGTTGGAAACAGGGAGAACACATCAAATCCGTGTGCACATGAAACATATCGGTCACACCTTATTTAACGATGAACGTTATGGAGGCAATACAATTTTAAAAGGCACGACTTTTACCAAATACAAGCAATTTGTGGAAAATTGTTTTACCGTATTACCACGTCAGGCGCTACATGCTAAAACGCTAGGTTTTGTTCATCCAACAACAGGTGAAATGATGCGGTTTGATTCTGAAATCCCCAACGACTTAGTAGAATGTATTGCAAAATGGCGCACCTATTCCAAATCACATACTTTAGAAGATTAATAATTTTTTAAATCATAAAAAATGCCTCAAATAGTGTCTAACTTTTTGGGGCATGTTTATTAGTTGGAGGCTTTTTTTATTTGATGATTACTTTTTGGGTTACCGATTCGTTTCCAACTTCCATTTTGAAAAAATAGAAACCACTTGGAATGTCTTTTATTTCCAAGGTATTGTTGGAAAACGAAGGCTGTTCCAATCGCATAATTTCTTGTCCATTTACATTATACACTGCAATGCGATCAAGGGTGGTATTTGTTTGTACATATACCGAATGAGTTGTTGAAGGATTCGGAAATATACCTATATCGGTTGTATCAAAAAATTCATTGGACAAGAAAAGGTTGGGCCAACGGTTTTGCGCATTAGGTCCACCCCAAATTCGAGTAGCTAGATAAGGGTTGTCAATAAACGGATTCCGATTACCTTGTGCAAAGGTATTGTTGGTGTTATTCATGTAGGTATTTCGGTTATCTTCATATTGTGAAACCGGATCATCAGCATTCCATTGTAATAATAAATCAATCATATTGCTATCAGATGCCATTGGAGATCCCACAGCTACTGTAGTAGGTAAGCATTGGGCTCCATAATGGAGATACATATACATAAGAATTCGTGCAACATCACCTTTCCATTCATCTCCAGGATACCAACTGTTAGCACCTATACTGTAGGATGCAGCTCCTGATCCCGAAGCATACAACCGATTTCCGCGATTTGCGTTCCGTTGGACATCACAAGCGCGTAACATATGTGCATCGGCTCCAGGCCCTGATTGCCCTAAATCTGGCGTCCCCAACGATTGCGCATAAATATGCTCCCGGTTCCAGTCGCCATTCGTTCCACTATTGGCATTTTTATCGCGCGTTCGATCGTTAGTAGCGTCAGCATCTAATCCTGGTTCCCAACCATAAACTAGTAGTACATTGGCAGTGTTTGTTGGATCTAAATCTACAATTTTAAGGGCATTCCAAACACCTGGCGTGTAGACAAGTTGATTGGTATGGGTATTGGTTATTTTTGTTGCTAAAGCATCTTTAAGGTTCATTCCGGTTAAGTTCCAATTGAATCCATTATAATAAGGGTTTGCAGGCGCACCATTTTGAGCCAACAATAGTCCCGTTGTAAGATATATTAGAGTAATAAATAATTTATTCATAGGTTACATTTATTTTCGTTCGAGTAAGGCCATATAAAATCCATCAAAACCCGATTCATGCGCAAGAACTTTTACATCTTTTATAAATGCAAATGATTTTCCGATTTCTGTTGTTAAAAAGTGTTTTACTTGCTCTTGATTTTCAGAGGGTAAAATAGAGCAAGTGGCATAAACCAATTTCCCTCCTGGTTTAACCATTTTTGAATAATTCTCCAAAACTTCGGCCTGAACTTTTCGAATATTATCCAAAAATTCAGGTTGTAATTTCCATTTTGAATCCGGATTGCGTTTTAATACCCCCAAACCGCTACATGGGGCATCAATCAAAACACGATCTGCTTTTTCGTGAAGTTTTTTTATGACTTTTGAAGAATCAATAACACGGTAATCAATATTGTGTGCACCATTTCTTCGCGCTCGTAATTTGGATTCTTTTAATTTGCTTTCATAGATGTCCATAGCAATAATTTGTCCTTTATTTTCCATTAAAGAAGCCAAATGTAGTGTTTTGCCTCCCGCACCTGCACAAGCATCAACTACTTTCATGCCGGGTTTGACATCCAATAAAGGAGCCACCAATTGTGAGGAGCCATCTTGTACTTCAAACCAACCGTCTTTAAAAACATCGGTTAAAAAAACATTTGCCCGTTCTGGTAAAATCAATCCGTCAGGTAAATTAGGTATGGGTTCGGTAACGATGTTTAAATCCATTAAACGCGCACGTACTTTATCACGCGTAGTTTTCAGTGTATTTACACGAAGTACAACATCTGCTAAACGATTTTGCGCAGCAATTTCTTTGGTCCAAACTTCTTCACCTAATTCGAGTACGCCTATTTCATCCATCCAGTCGGGTATTGATTCACGGAGTTTTCGCACTTTCGATAATTCGTCAAATCGACCTTTAATTTTTCGTTGTGGAGTCGCTTCAAAATACTTCCAATCGGGCAGCAGATAACCGCGTAGTACGGCCCAAACGGCAAACATACGCCATAGTTTATCCCGATCAAAAGGGGCGCGGACTTCGGCGATTTCAGCGTATAATCGTTTCCAACGTACCAAATCATAGATCGTTTCGGCTACAAACTTTCGGTCATGGCTTCCCCAACGTTTGTCTTTTTTTAACGAACGCGCAACTACTTTATCTGCATATTCTTCTTCATTGAAAATGGCATGTAATGCATCAATTGTGGTAAAAACTAAATTGCGATGTAATCTCATTATAAAAAAAGTAAGCCTACAAATGTAGGGCATTTTTTCATTTCGTTGTAAAAGAAATCTAAAATAGTGAAGGAGATAAAAGGGGAGTAATAAAAAAGCAGTTCCTGAGAACTGCTTTTTTATTAATGCTTGTCGTTTTCATAATTGTGTTGATCCAAGCGACGCATTTCAATTCGTTCAGGAGCATGAAGCACCATTGGAAATTGCTCTACTTTTACCGAGCTTGAATCTAAACCAAAACCTTTTTCTTCAGATAGTGAGAATTTTTTCAAAATGAAATACGTATTCATGACGATATTTTCAAAAAATGTAATATCACTATCATTGGATAAGAATTTTTCAGATAATACAAATTTAAAATCACCTATAATATTGTTTTTATTCAGAGATTCATAGCGGCTTGTAATGTCTACTTCACCGTTTTGTACCATATCTTTAATTACTTCTTTAAACATTAAGTTGATTTTAGTGGCTTCTCGGAAACCTAAATAGAAGTCGATTCGGTATAAATCGTCCTTGACGATTTCGGTTACTTTGTATTCTTTGCGGTAGGGTTCATTCATGACATTAACATGGATAAACCAATACATGTCTGCGCGTTTTGGACGCTTTTGGAGAATCGAGTACATAACCTTCTCTTCAATTTCGTCTACACGATTGGAATTGGTCATGTAAACCAAATGTGTAGCATATTTGGGTATGGATAAGTCCAAACTCAATTCGGCTAAAACCTTTTTATAATTGTCAATTTTAACAATTTTGGTGTAGTTTTTACTAATCTTTTTCGCCAAATACCATGTTGACATAATCCCCGTTAGTATAATTGCAATAAATAATGTAACAAAACCACCATCCATAAATTTTACGATATTGGCCGCTAAGAAACTAAATTCTATCGTTAAATAGACAAGGATTAATGGAGCTATAAAATACCATTTCACTCGTTTTAAAATCAAATAATAATTGAGCAATAGGGTCGTCATAATCATACACAAGATTATAGCCAAACCATAAGCGTGCTCCATATTACTGGATTCTTTGAAATACAAAACGATACCTACACATCCTAAAAATAATAACCAGTTGATTGAAGGAATGTACAATTGTCCTTTTTGATCGGTTGGAAATTTGATACGCACTTTTGGCCAGAAATTTAGACGCATCGCCTCATTTATCAAGGTGAATGAACCGCTAATTAAAGCTTGCGAAGCAATTACTGCAGCCAATGTTGCCACCACGATACCAATAGGTTGAAACCATTTGGCCATGATTAAATAAAAGGGATTCGGATTGGAACTTCCCAATTCCATCAATGTTAATCCTTCGTGCGCAAGTAAGTAGGCTCCTTGTCCAAAATAATTTAAAATCAATGTAATCTTAACAAACATCCAACTTACTCGTATATTTTTTCGTCCACAGTGTCCCATGTCGCTATACAACGCTTCAGCACCCGTAGTACAAAGAAAGACCGCGCCTAAAATGAAAAACCCTTGATTACTAACATCACTGGTTAATAAATGGTAAGCATAATAGGGGTTAAGTGCTTTGAAAACATTGAGGTTTTGTGTCATTTGAATCACACCTAATACCCCCAACATTGTGAACCAAATCAACATCATAGGAGCAAAAAATTTGCCCACTAGTTTTGAACCAAATTGTTGAATCGTAAATAATATAAATAAAATACTGATTACAATTGGAATCGTTGGAATGTCTGGATTAAAATTACGTAAACCTTCAACAGCAGATGAAACCGAAACAGGTGGTGTTATTATTCCATCAGCGAGGAGCGCACTACCACCTATAATCGCAGGAACAATAAGCCATTGAATTTTGGTGCGTTTCACTAATGCATACAGCGCAAAAATTCCACCTTCCCCATGGTTGTCGGCTCCTAAGGTGAGGATAACATATTTTAATGTAGTTTGTAATGTTAGGGTCCAGAATATACAGGATAACCCCCCTAAAATTAAGTCTTTTGAAATCGGACTATCTCCGATAATGGCTTTCATTACGTACAATGGGGAAGTACCGATATCACCGTAAATAATCCCCAGGGTTACCAATAATCCCGCGGCCGAAAGTTTGCCATGGAGATTTTGATGCGAATGCGAACTCATAAAAAAATATTAAAAAGTGTACAAAGGTATTACTTTTCAATATTACAAAAATAAAAAAGCACCGAATTATTTTGGTGCTTTTTTGAAATAGGACTTAGCGACGAACACGCACTCCACTTCCTTCTCTATTTGTAGGGCCGCTATTCATTGATCGTACACCACCAGTTGTTGATGAAGAATAATTAAATTGCTTTGTACCACTGTTAGTCGATGTTTCAATTCGTGGGGTAGGAGCGCTGTAATCTTGACGGCCGGGTCTTGGAGTAGAGGGAGTTGTATACTCGTTTCGAACAGGGCGAGGAGTATCTGATACGTTATAATCACTACGGGTTGGTCTTGGAGCTGATGGTGTAGTGGTTGTATAATCATTCCGAACCGGGCGCGGAGTATCTACTACGGTATAATCACTACGGGTTGGTCTTGGAGCTGATGGTGTAGTGGTTGTATAATCATTCCGAACCGGGCGAGGAGTATCTGCTACGGTATAATCACTACGGGTTGGTCTTGGAGCTGATGGTGTAGTGGTTGTATAATCATTCCGAACCGGGCGCGGTGTTTGTGCAACTGTGTAATCGCTTCGTGTTGGGCGTGGAGAAGAATTGGTGCTTGAAACCTCATTTCGAACGGGACGAGGATTTGATGCAGAAGTCCAATTGCCACGCACATTACCTTCAGAGTTTGATTGTACGGATTGAATTCCAGCGCCATTATTTCCTTGTGGGTTTCGAACATCGCGCGTTCCTGCCAAAGCATCGCGTGTATTTGGATAGGCAATATTTCGGCTTGGTCGAGTTCGGTCTAATTCATACCGGTTTGCAATTCCTTGATTTCGATGTACAAATGATCGATTCGGATAGCGTTGTTCATAATAATTACCACGTCGGTTGTAGTAAAAGTTATAGGCAGAATAACAACGGCGATAACTTACATAATTGTAATAGTAATTGAAATTAATACACATGCCAATGTGGTGTCGGTATCTAAAAATTGGAAAAGGATTCCATGCATAGTAATACGATGGATAATAGCCCCAATACCAAGAAGAACAATAGGGTTGGTAATAGGGTGTCCAAAAGTTAGTGTAAATCAATGGTGTGCTTACATAAACGGGTTCATAAATATAATTAGGACCATACATATAAACATCGCCCACAACTTGAACTTGTGCTTTTTGGGAGCGCTGATCAACTTCTACTTCTACCGTAGCGACATCTTGGAACTGGTCTTTGCCTAACACCGCTTGTAAAACAATAATATGTTGATTGCCTTCGACCGACTCAACAACTCGTAAATAGTCAACTTGATTATCGTTATTTAAATCCAAATTTGAAATAGGCGTTTTAGGATCATTTAACCGACGTTCAAAATCATCTAAATTTTTTGCTTCCCCAAATAAAGAAGCAACTGCTCGTAAATCAAGATTATCACTGATTTCAGATTGGGTTGAATTAACCGTGGTTCGGTCTTGCGCCCAACTTAGTGCGATTGAGCCGCTCAAAAGTGTGCTAAAAAGTAGTATCTTATTCATAAGTTTTTGTATTTATGATTTATTAGCTCAAAACCAAACACTATGCCAAAAAATATTTTTTGAAGAAATGTGTTTTAGAAATTGGTTATTTTCGTATAAAAATCAAAAGCTTTATGCGGTTATCTTTTTTGTTAATTTCTAGTATTCTATTGTTTGTTTCATGCAATTCACTTCAACAAGCTTCATTGCAACCTCCAATTCAGTCCATTCGAAAAGAAATTTTATTTAAGGATTCCATTAGTATACGCGCTTTAGAAGTAAGTGCCGAAAAAATATGGTTTGCTGGTAGTTCAAGTACCGTTGGAGTAGTCGATATGAAAAGCAAAGCGGCCCAAACGCTTCAATTAAAAACAGAGCTACCTGTTGAATTTCGCTCTCTAGCGCGAAATAACCAACATTTATTTGCCTTGAGTATTGGTAATCCAGCACAACTGTATCGGTTTTCGCCACAGTTGGAAAATAACATTCAAGTGTATAAGGAAACTCATGAAAAAGTATTTTATGATGCACTTTCGTTCATAGACTCCCTTCATGGTATAGCCATAGGAGACCCCACAGACGAATCATTAGCTATTTTGTTGACGCAAGACGGAGGAGCGACTTGGGAGCGTATTCCTGAAAAGAATGCGCCAAAACTTGTTTCAGGTGAAGCGGCATTTGCTGCAAGTAATACGAATATAGTTATCCAAGGGCAAACGATTTGGGTAATCACTGGTGGAAAAAAATCACGCTTATGGAAGTCAATTGATTTCGGGCAACATTGGAATGTAGCTGAGTTGCCAATTATTCAAGGAGACGCGATGACGGGGGCATTTACTGCGGCTTTTTATGATGAAAATACTGGAGTAATAGCGGGGGGCGATTATGCAAATCCGATGAAAAGCGAAGGGAATATTATACTTACTCGAAATGCCGGTAAGGATTGGGAACGAAGAGTTGGACATAATAGTCCAACGTATATTTCATGTATACAGTTTGTTCCGGATAGTAAAGGTAGGGAGCTAATTACCGTTGGTGCTGGAGGGATGTTTTATACATACGACCAAGGGCAACATTGGCAACTTTTGGACTCCGATTCAAAATTATACACTATTCGATTTATCGATTCAGAAACACTAATCGCAGCGGGTAAAAATAAAATAGTAGCTTATAAATTTCTGCGATAATAAAAAAAGGCAACTTGTGTATCACAAGTTGCCTTTACTACTAGAGTGGCAAAAGCACTTTATTATTTTCTTCCACGACGTTCACGCAAGCGTTCAATTAATTTTCGATTAAATGCTTCTTCTGCGCGTTTTAGTTTTAAAATTTTTACAGAAGGCAATACATTTTTGATATCAGACAGGAATTTTTTACGAAGTTTATGGAGCTCATCTTCCGTATTTTCCATCTGACTCAATGCAGTTTGTGCTTCTTTTTCAGTAAGTCTATCTAAAGCTTCACTATCGTTGCGGTCCATAAATGCGTTTACTTTTTGTTTGCGAATTTCCGCTTGTTTTTCGTCATAGGCATTGTAAATGGGCCAAAACTTAGCAGCTTCATCAGGTGATAAATTTAGTTCTTGCGTGATAAAGGCAATTTTTTGAGATTTGACTTGTTCCTTTTTTTCTTTGATACGTTCTTTCATTCGCCCAGGCGGTTGGGCTATTGTACTTAAGGTACAAGCAAGCGTCATTAGAAGTATAACGAATTGCGATTTGTTTACGATTGTTTTCATACGTTTTTTAGTTTATTGTAATATATAATTTTCGAAATCACTGTTTTCAAGTAAAACCTCTTCAATAACTTTTGCTTCATTTTGCGATTGATAAAGGTTTTCAAAATCGTGTTTGTTGAAGTAATCAATGTAGGCTTCATCCGTTAAATCGACATGTTCAGTAACATAAGTTTCTACTGCCAACCAATGGGCTTCATCGTATTCTTTTGGGTTTGAATTCCAAAATAAGCCAACACTTAAGCCAAAAACCACAACTGCAGCTGAAGCAAGTAGCATTTTTTTATTGCGTTCCCAAAGTGATAACCTTTTGGGCTGGGCTTTCATTTGGCTCAAAATTTCTGCAGCCGATTTTTCAAAGTATCCCTCAGGGGTGGTAAAACCAGCACTTATTTTCGGTTGTTTATCAAATTCAAATGGTTTCATATGCTATTAGACCCTAGTTTTTTTTAATGGTTTAATCGTGAGTAATATATTCTTCAATTTTTTTTACAGCATGATGGTAAGAAGCTTTTAATGCCCCAACCGAAGTGCCAAGAATCTGTGAGATTTCTTCGTATTTCAGTTCTTGGAAATATTTCATTTTAAAAACCAATTGTTGTTTTTCGGGAAGTTTTGCAATAGCTTGTTGGAGTTGCAATTGAAATACGTCACCTTCAAAATAAGGATCACTTTCCAATTTCGCTACCGCTTTTTCTTGATATTCGAGCGGGGTGAAACCGTTGCGTTTTGCTTTTTGTTTGATATACGTAAGGGCTTCATTAGTAGCAATGCGGTACATCCAGGAATACAATTTACTTTCTCCTTTAAAATCCTTGAGGTATTGAACCACTTTGATAAACGTATTTTGTAAGACATCATCGGCATCATCATGATTCAAAACTAGGCTTCGGATATGATGATACAATGGTTTTTGATAGCGATGCACTAATTCGCTAAATGCTTTTTGCTGTGTTTGTGTGTTTAGCAATTCATTTACGAATGCTTTTTCGTCTTCCAAATCAGAGTGTTTTTCAAATTGGACTCCTATTTATCCAAAAGGTTTAATTTTCTTCTGGAATGGACTGATTAGTGGTTTGTGTAGCCGTAGAATCGTTAACTACAGGACGTTCACGTTGAAGTGTAAGAGGTTGAACGGGGATATAAACATCGGTTTCCCATTGCGAAGGATGAGGTGTTTCTGCCATACTTTTTCGATATACTTCAGTGATATTAAGATGGGTAAGGCGCAACCATTTTTTAGCATAAATGAAATTAAATCCTTTTTGCCAAGCTTTTTGGGTGTGGGAATAATCTCCTTTGAGTGTAACTTTAAGCGCCTTGTGTGGTGGGTAAACTAAAAATGTGATATCGCTTCCTTCCATAATATGAATACTATCCCTTACAGGCATACATACCGATAAGGCAACTTCATGTTGTACACGATCAAATTGGTGATATACAATAAAAGGTTTTCCCGAAGCAGCAATTTTGTTTCGTTTAAAAAACAATTGCATGCGTGGAAGTAAAGATTTAATGGTTCGTGTTACTTCTTTTTCAGAACAACGTGCATATTGTTTGAGGCACATGATACGGGGTCGATTAACCGCTTCGCCAACGTTTATTGAAAATGTATTTATTTCTTTATCAAGTGTTTTACTTAAATTAGTTAAAGTACGTTCGTAAAGAGCTACCATTGTAGATTGCACGCCTCCCTTAAAAAAAGCCGCCGCTTTTGATTTGAAATCTAATTTTCCTTGAATACGATAGGTAACCTTTGTTCCCCCTAAAGTATCTTTAAACTGCCAATGAAAAATGGTTGTATTACCCGCCTCTTCCATGACTTGATAAAGCGTAGTTTGTGTTTTGTAGCCAATAGTTTTTAGTGATCCGTTACGATCGCCCGACCAATGCACTTCAGCGCCTTTACCGGAAGCATTTCCGGGATAATCGTAATTTGTGCCGTTTTGTTCCAAAATCCAAGCCGCAAAAGTTTCCCAATTACGATAATTATCGACATAATCAAAAACAACACACCGCGGATTCTTGATAACTAAACTACGGGTTACACTGTAATTAGGTTTTTGCGTAGCAATAAAAACCGCAGTGCCCAAAGCAAATAATCCGAGAAGCAGCACTAGGTAGCGAAAAATCTTCATAACGAGAGGAGCTTATGATGTAAATTTATAAAATTCCCCTAAGTTTTTTAATGTTTTGTAATAATTTTTACAGCAAATAAAAACAGCACAAAACCGATAAATGCCAATAAAATTTTATAATTACCTTTATAAAAGCGTTCATGCAACGCTTTATCTTTTCGATAAGCAATAACCATTGCAGTCACAAACAGTACTACAAAAAAAACGGCAAAAATAAGTTGGCCCTTAGTAAACATGGATTATTAATTTTTTTTAACAAAGGTAGCTAAACGATACGATTCTTTGTATTTTAGTTTTTTAATTTAATCAATTATGCAGAAACAAATCAACGCAGTTAAAGAATTTCACACCGCTTTTGGCTTAGGTATTCATACAGTTCCCACAGCCGATTTAGGAGAACAAAAAAAGCTTTTGCGCTACAATTTAATGAAGGAAGAAAATGAAGAATATTGGGAAGCTGTTCAAAATAACGATATTATTGAAATTGCTGATGCTTTAGGCGATATGCTGTATATTTTATGCGGCACTATTATAGAACATGGTTTGCAACATAAAATTGAAGCGGTTTTTGATGAAATTCAACAAAGTAATATGAGTAAACTTGGCGAAGATGGTCAGCCGATTTATCGTGAGGATGGAAAAGTAATGAAAGGACCACACTATTTTAAACCCAATTTCGAAAAGTTGTTCAGCGAGTAATCCCTAGTAACAGCACCAATCTGATTCAGGATTGGTTTTCTATTTGATTTTGAAAATGGTAAGGCATTTTTTTTAATTTTTTTATGCAAAAAACGCTAAACATATTGATTTTTATAGTGTTGGGAGTTGGTTGTAAACACCCATCAGACAAGTCCGAAAGCCCTTTAAAAAAGATACTGTTCAAAGCGGTTCATGAATCGGGTGATTGGATTGAATCCCGACATGAATTGACTATTTTTAGCGATAGTACTTTTGTGTATGATTCAAAAGAGAAGGATCATGGTCATTCCAAATACGAGAAGTTTCAGGGTGTCGTTAGGATTCAAAATGACACCCTATATTTTAGTCGTAAGGATATGAATGGAGCGGGAGATCAAGCAGTTTTTAAAAATGATATGCTCGAATTTTTTGATGAAGCCAAAATGTTTCGACTCGCAGTTACACAAAACCATACGTCGTTAAAATCTGCCCTAGATTTGAGTGCCCATAGCGATTATGCGCTATTTTCATATTATCCCTCCAAAAAAAACGATTACAATAAGCCGTATGATTTAAGTCAAGCCGAATTTGATGTAGTTCGTTCGCTAATTGCATGTGTTTTTGAAGAAAATAAAGACCTTCGAAATCCAGAAGCTGAATTTATAAAACAGCTGATTCCTTACCGTAATCGAAAAGGTGTTATCGAGGTACGCGTGTATCTCCACAGTAAAAATAAATTAGATCCAAAAGGATTTAAGTACCATCCCATTATTGGAAACAATGCTTCGATTTGCAGTTTCTCTTTTGTTGTTTCTTTAACCACAAACTATTATGCCGATTTATCGGTTTCAACGGCTTGTAAATAAGAGGGTTAAAACAATAGATTTCTGTTGTAGGGTAGCTGTTAACTCGTAATACGCCGTAAATCTATTTTCTTGAATTCAAAAAAATGATTGCTTTTTCCATAGTTTCTTGGTCCCAAATAATGTTTTCAATAAAGTGCGTGTAGCCCTCTTGGGTATATATAGTAATCGAATCAAAGTCAACTTCATAATTTGAAATTGTTCCATAGGGAATCGTATTTGAAAATTTTTCTCCCATAATTAATAATCCATCATTTTCCCATCGCAAAAGGCGTGCGGGTGGTGGTTCAATCGCTGCAATAATGGCAACCATTGCAAAAAATAATGTGATTGCTTCAAGGTGATACGTGTTTTCAAAAAAAAGCGTTCCAAGGGCAGTAAAGCAGCATAATGCGATACCCCCAACAAAACTCAGAGAGAAAAAGCGATATTGGGTTTGGCGTTTTAGGATAAATTCGTTTGATTGCTCTTCTGCTTTAAAATAAATCGGTAGTAGTAAAGCACCTACACCGTAAACGAATGTGATTCCATAGCTTAGTGTAAAACAGGTTGCGGATTGAACATAAAATCCACAAAAGAGTACTGTACTCTGTATCAAAAAACAACAGATTTTATAGTAGAAGGGGATTGAATAATTCATAGTTTGAGAGGGATTACTTTAAAATTCGTTGCATAAAAACACTATGCAGCCAGCGGTCAAATTTAAATCCAGTTTCATGTAAAACACCTTTAATTTCAAATCCCATTCGTTCATGAAAGGCAATACTATCTATGTTCTCTGCATCGACAACACCAATTAATGTATGCAGTCCTTGCTTTTTTGCCGTTTCTATTAATTGCAGGAGTAAACGATTTCCGATGCCTTTTCTTTGCCAATTCGGATGCGCATAAACCGAATGCTCAGCTGTAAATTTATAGGCCTCCCGAAATCGAAATTCACTGTAATAACCAAATCCTACCACATCGTTATCCATAACGGCAACATAAATTGGAAATCCTTTCTTCAGTTTTTCGTCAAAAATCAGCTCTTGTTGCACTAAAGAGCGGGGAGCGTAATCATAAAGTGCAGTAGTATGAAGAATGTTATAATTGACGATCGCTAAAATCGCAGGTGCATCGTCACGACTATAAGGGCGAATTGTAATTTGCATTTTCAAAAATACAAATAAACTTGGAACCCAATACGTATTGATATATGCGAATGGAATCTGGATTTATTTCCCCAGCAAATGAATGATGAGATATGTGTTAAAAAGCATCCATTCAATAAGGTTTGCCATGTGGCGAAAGTAATTTTAGTTATAAAACATTTTTCATTCGCTTAGGCTTCGTACATTTGTATTCCATTAGAATTTCACATGGTTTACCCAAAAATTCCTTTGGCTCAGTCGATTATAGAAATTTTCCGACACAAAGGCATTCAGCATATTGTTATTTCTCCGGGTTCACGCAATGCGCCATTAACGATTGGTTTTGCGCAACATCCTGATTTTAAGTGCTACAGTATCGCCGATGAGCGTTCGGCGGCTTTTTTTGCTTTGGGATTGGCTCAACAACTTTGCAAACCTGTTGCGGTTGTGTGCACCTCTGGTTCGGCGGTATTAAATTATTATCCTGCCGTAGCAGAAGCTTTTTACAGTCAGATTCCCTTAGTTGTTGTTTCGGCAGATCGCCCCTCATCCAAAATTGATATTGGGGATGGTCAAACCATTCGTCAAGAGGGTGTTTTGGCCTTGCATACGGTTTTTAATGCGAATCTTACAGAAGTTGCTTCCGATGAAAATGATCGGTTGATTAATGAAGCAATCAATTGTGCTGTTGATCAAAAAGGCCCGGTTCATATCAACGCACCTTTTGAAGAGCCCTTATATGAAACGGTAGCTGAACTTACTGTTGCTGTACAAGTTGCATCAACCGCGGTTACCGATTTTTTTGTTCCTGAATCGTTAGCTGAATTCGGATCTATTTGGAATCATTCTCAAAAAAAGTTGATTCTTGTAGGGGTGAATATGCCCAATAGTTTGGATCAAGAAATAGTCAATCAGTTGGCAAAGGATCCATCGGTAGTTGTAATGATAGAGACAACTTCCAATTTGCATCATCCAGCTATAATAGATACCATCGATACCCTAATTACACCCTTCACCGAGGAAGAAAACAGGGCTTTTAAGCCAGATATTTTAATTACATTTGGAGGAATGGTGGTTTCCAAACGAATCAAAGCATTTTTACGCAAGTATCCACCCCAACACCATTGGCATATTGATTCGTTGCGTGCCTATGATACGTTTGGTTGTTTATCCCATCATTTTAAAGTGAGTCCCAGTACTTGGTTTCCTGCATTTTTTCAATGCACCCAAACAGTTACCAGTAATTACCGTGATTATGTTTTAGCGATAAGAGCAAATCGTCGCGAAAAGACCGCTACCTATTTAGCATCTATTCCCTTTTGCGATTTTAAAGTATTTGAACAAGTTTTACCCTCTTTACCCCGCTATTCTCAATTACAAATTAGCAATAGTTCTGCTATCCGGTATGCGCAATTGTTTTCTATAGATTCAACAATTGCAGTGTTTTGCAATCGAGGGACAAGTGGAATCGATGGGAGTACTTCTACAGCTATAGGCGCAGCTGTTGGAAGTAATAAGCAGACGACCTTAATTACGGGTGATATTAGTTTTTTATACGATAGTAATGCGCTTTGGAATGCCTATATCCCTCAAAATTTTACAATTATCCTTTTGAATAACGGTGGAGGCGGGATTTTTAGAATTTTGCCTGGGCACCAAGAAACTCCAATCTTTACGACCTTTTTTGAAACCGCACATTGTTTTACTGCTCAGCATTTAGCCGCAATGTATGGATTTGAATATTTTACGGCCTCAACACAATCTACATTAACCGATGCCCTTTCGGAAATTTTCAAAAATGCCCAACGCCCTAGATTATTAGAGATATTTACCCCAACACTTGAAAATGATCGTCATTTACTTACCTTTTTTAAATCATTGGTTTAAAATACAAAACCTCACCTTATGCACATCGGAAAGACCAACACATTGACTATAGCACGTGAAACTTCAGTAGGCTTATTTTTAACCGACGGAATTACCGACATTTTATTACCCCAAAAGTACATGCCTAAGATTTATGAAATTGGTGAGGAGCTTGAAGTTTTTGTTTATTTAGATCATGAAGAACGATTGGTCGCTACCACATTACGTCCATTTGTACAAGTAAACGAATTTGCACATTTGAAAGTAAACTACATGAATTCGTTTGGAGCTTTTTTAGATTGGGGATTGGAAAAAGATCTATTTGTACCGTTTCGTGAACAAGCGCAACGAATGGAAACAGGGAAACGGTATTTGGTATATGTGTTTTTAGATGCGCAAACCAATCGATTAGTAGCTTCCAGTCGGATTCATCGCTTTATTCAAAATGAAAATGTAAATCTTGAAGTAGGGCAGGAAGTACAGATAATGATTACTCATTTTTCTGATGCAGGGGTTAACGTTATTATTGAAAACAAATACAGTGGATTGGTATTTCAAAATCAAGTATTTGATGAAACCTTAAAATTTGGAAAAATCTACACCGCTTATGTCAAACAGGTCCGTCCCGACGGCAAAGTAGATTTATTATTTCAAAAACAAGGTTTGGAACAAATTGATGTTGCTGTCCAAAAAATTCTAACGGAACTCAACGCAAACCGAGGTTTTTTGGGGTTGCATGACAATTCGCATCCCGAAGACATTAAAACCGTTCTTAAAATGAGTAAAAAAACCTTTAAAAAAGCGGTTGGACAACTCTATAAAGATCGGCGAATAGAAATTAGAGAAAACGGAATTTATTTGAAGTGAATTAGCAAATAGGACCTTTTAAAAGCCTATTTTTTAATTATAGGATAACAATCTCGGGGTTTATTTTTTTTAACTCGTGGATAAATTCATCGGGATTTTTTGGAGATATAAAAATATCATCATATTGGTTGTAGGTTATTATATACCCATTAACATCTAAAGCAGGTTTTAGCGTTACAGGAACAAATAAACCGGAATGTTTCCGAATGGATTTAATTTTTCCAATAGCAATTCGACCGCGGATAGGACCGGAACGGTAAAACAAAAAGTTGTTGCGCAATACATAACGGGTATCGAGAAGAACCCATAGGATAAAAACACTAACCAATCCAATTACCCAACCGGCAAAAGGGCTTAATTCATTCGAACGATAAGCATTATAAACAAGGCCAGCCATCACCAATACCAATCCCCATAATAGTAAAGTGGTAAAGCGATTTTGGGTCGAAAAAAAACGTTTCATTTTTAAATTTTTAGTAGGTTTTGCATTGATAATTAAAGGGCTTCACTGCGTAAAAGTATAGAATAATTTTATAATCTCAAATAGCGAGACTACTTTTAATCAATTACTTGGGGAAAGGCATTATTTTTTTAATCGAAATGAATTGATTGTAGTCTATCGGTTAATTCTGGTGTTTAAAAAGGAATCCTGTAGTTAATAAAGTGGGATTTTGTGAAAAAATTAAATTCGTATAGCATTGAAAATTGAATTATTTTTACGCTAAAATTGTATAAGTACATCATCTTAAACCATAATGTTATAAAGTTCTAATAATGAGTGAGATCCACTGGAATACCGTACGTGAATTTGAAGACATCACCTATAAGAAATGCAATGGTGTTGCTCGTATCGCATTTAATCGACCCGAAGTTCGCAATGCTTTTCGTCCAAAAACGACGGCTGAGCTATTGGAAGCTTTTCATGATGCCCAAGAAGATACATCGATAGGTGTTGTTTTACTTTCTGCTGAGGGTCCGTCTTCAAAGGATGGCGTATGGTCGTTTTGTTCGGGAGGCGATCAAAAAGCACGCGGACATCAAGGCTACGTGGGTGATGACGGTTACCATCGGTTGAATATTTTAGATGTGCAACGACTCATCCGATTTATGCCCAAAGTGGTCATTGCCGTGGTGCCTGGTTGGGCAGTAGGAGGAGGGCATAGTTTGCACGTTGTATGTGATCTAACTTTGGCGAGTAAGGAGCATGCAATTTTTAAGCAGACTGATGCCGATGTTACCAGTTTTGACGGGGGTTACGGTTCCGCATATTTAGCAAAAATGGTAGGACAAAAAAAAGCGCGTGAGATCTTTTTCTTGGGTCGTAATTATTCAGCTCAAGAGGCTTTTGAAATGGGAATGGTCAATGAAGTTATTCCTCATGATGCCTTGGAATCTACTGCATATCAATGGGCGCAAGAAATTTTAGCCAAGTCACCTACATCAATAAAAATGCTAAAGTTTGCTATGAATTTGACCGATGACGGCATGGTAGGGCAGCAGGTTTTTGCCGGCGAAGCCACACGTCTGGCCTATATGACCGATGAAGCAAAAGAAGGGCGCGATGCATTTTTGGAAAAACGGAAGCCCAATTTTGATAAAAAATGGTTGCCGTAAACACAACTTGTAATCAATAGCTAATTCTAATGGCTAATGCATTAGTCTAAATTAATCCAACATTTATGGAAGGTTTTACAAATAATGAACTTAATGTTTCAGAATTACCAAAATTTGAAACGGCTGTATTGCAACGATTACACCAAAAATATTTAAAGGTAATTGTTTTAAATTCAGGTATATTTTTATTTGTCGAAATTTTGATTTTGCTGATTTTGACTTTAAAGTTGGACAAAATTGCATTTGGTCAAATCGTATACGTATGGCTTGCAGGTGCACTAATCGGATTTTTAATAGTTGCCTTTTTGGTGCTGGGTTTTCGTAAAAAAGGATATGCTTTTCGGGAACACGATTTAATTTTTCAATATGGGGTCATTGCGACTAATACTAAAATTATCCCCTATAATCGTATCCAACATGTAGCTTTGCACGAAGGATTAATTGCCCGGTATTTGGGTTTGGCCCAAGTCGAAATTTACACAGCGGGTGTTCACAGTGGTGATATTAAAATTCCTGGACTGCTGAAAGATGATGCTGAGCGGATCAAGCAGTTATTAATGGGTAAAATTCAAAAGGAATTGTAATGGCGGCTAATTTTTACGAACCCCAACGCCAGTCTAAAATAGGGGTTTTGGTCCTTTTTCTGGAAACGCTTCAAAAAATCATTCGCGGTTTTGCACCCTTGATTTTGGTAGTGGTTTTAAATGGTGGAAAAGTGAGTGCTTTTTTATTGTTTATGGCGGCAGTAGGAACGTTGCTAATCGTTAGCTGTATTGCCTATTTGCGCTATCTTAATTTTACCTTTCATATCGATGCAACTACCAATGAATTTATAGTTTATGATGGTGTATTATCAAAGACTAAAACTGTAATTCAATTGCAAAAAATTCAGCAAGTAACGGTTACCCAAAATCTTATACAACGTATAATTAAAGTACATGGGTTAAAAGTAGACACTGCAGGTTCGGATAAACATGAGACCGAAATTAAAGCGATTTCTCATGATTTGGCACTAGCGTTAAAGTCCCGACTTTTAGAAACACAAATGCCTACCGACAACTTGATAACCGATTATGAAGCTGAAAGCCCTAGCAAAACATCGGTTCCCTTTTTAAAAATTAATCTTATCAGTTTGTTCAAAATAGGAATTACCTCCAACTATATTAAAAGTGTCGGGTTGATTTTAACTTTTTTCTTTTCAGTTTGGGGTAAATTACATGAAATAGGAAGGGAGCAATGGCTCGAAGATAAAATAGTCGAACAAGATTGGATGATTAATTCGGTACTGTATAGTTTTCTTTTTGGTTTTCTAGTCCTCTTTTCCGTGGTATTTTTGATTAATTTAGTTCGAACAGTGGTGCGGTTTTTTAATTATACGATGACTATTCAAAAAGGTACTTTGCTAATTTCGTATGGATTGATTACAACCAAAAACACTCTAGTGCGACCCTCTCGTGTGCAGTTTCTTACGTTGTCTCAAAATTTTTTTCAAAAAAGATTAGACGTACTCGAATTAAAAATTAAGCAAGCTGCTACCGATGCTAAGCAAGATCGAAAGGATCGAATTGAGGTTCCGGGGTGTAATCAAAAAGAAAAGCACGCCATTTTACAGTTAATTTATGGAAAACAGCCTCAACAGGGTAACATGTTAAAATCCAATTGGCGGAGTTTTGTTTTTGCGGTATTTTTAACGGTTATTGTTCCATTTGCAATTATTTTACCGATTATTTCTTTAAATCCAACGGCACAACAACCCGAAGTCTATAGTGGCTTAATTGGTTATGCGCTACTGATGCTTGTCTACCAATATGTGGCATTTAAATCGTATCGTTTTTTTGTTGGTCAAGATTTTATTATGCGTTATACGGGTGCTTGGGACATTGCACAGGACATCCTTGAAACCGATAAAATTCAAGCGATTACCACTTCCCAATTGTTTTGGCATAAAGCAATCAACATTGGCTCGGTAACTTTACATACTGCAGCAGGAAATATCAGCTTTTATTTAGCTAACTTTGAAACACTAAAGGAGTATGTTAATTTATGGTTGTATCAATTAGAAAGTCAAGACCATAACTGGATGTAATTTAAATCACCTATTATGAAACATTGGATTGAAGCCGCTCGTGTTCGTACATTACCCTTATCTGTATCCGGTATTTTAATCGGGAGTTTTTTTGCTATGTCACAATCACGTTTCAACTGGAAAATTGTGATTCTTGCATTATCCACGACAATTGGATTACAAGTGTTATCCAATTTTGCAAATGATTATGGTGATGGAGTTAAAGGAACCGATAATGAAGACCGAATCGGACCCGAAAGAGCAATACAATCGGGAGCTATCACACCTGGCGCTATGCGTTTTGCGATTTTTATTACAGCTTTTCTCACGTTGGTTTCGGCCATGCTCTTGATTTATAAAGCCTTTGGTGTCACTAATTTCATGTACTCCATGATTTTCTTTGTGTTGGGAATTGTAGCCATTGCTTCTGCTATTCGTTACACTGTTGGAAAAAATCCCTACGGATACCGTGGCTTAGGAGATGTTTTTGTTTTTATATTTTTCGGTTGGGTTAGTACGCTCGGTATTTCTTTTATGATTTTGAAAGAATTAGATCCGGTTTTGGTGCTTCCAGCTACTGCTATTGGATTTTTAAGCGTAGCGGTTTTAAATTTAAACAATATGCGCGATGAAGCGTCCGATCGAAAGGTGGGAAAAAACACTTTAATTGTTATATATGGTGGAGCTTGGGGTAAAAAATACCACTTTTTTTTAATCCTTTCGGCGATGGTATTGTGTGCTGTATTTGCTTATATTTTTGATATGCGGTACGATGCTAATCCCGATCATTTTAATAGCGACAATTACTTTTTTATGGTGTTTTATTTGCCTTTATTTTTTCATTTGAAACGAATAAATGCCAATACTTCGCCCCGATTATTAGATCCCGAATTGAAAAAGGTTGCTTTGTGTACCTTTTTTATTAGTGTGGTAATGGCTTTGCAGTTAATTTTCTTTTTTTCTGATGAAACCTTGTATTTGTTAAGTTCAATATTTGAAAGTCAAACCCCTTAGTGAATATACTATGAAAATAACATTTTATGGCCATGCCTGCCTGTCAATAGAAACGGGTAGTTCTATCGTATTAGTTGATCCTTTTATTACAGGAAATCCGAATGCAGCGCACATTGATATTGCTTCAATTAAAGCAGATTATATTTTATTAACACATGCGCACCAAGATCATATTTTAGATGCCGAAGCTATTGCTAAAAACACAGGTGCTGTTATTGTTTCCAATTATGAAATTGCATCACATTATGGTGCTAAGGGATTTTCATACCATCCAATGAATCATGGCGGGAGTTGGAAATTTGATTTTGGAACCGTGCGTTTTGTAAATGCAATTCATACGAGTTCATTTCCCGATGGCAGCTATGGTGGCCAACCCGGTGGGTTTGTCATTGAAGCCGACAGCAATATATATATAGCCGGAGATACAGCATTAACCATGGATATGCAATTAATTCCGATGCGAACTTCATTGGATTTGGCTGTGCTTCCCATTGGTAATAATTTTACCATGGATGTCGATGATGCCCTAATTGCTTCCGATTTTGTAGGCTGTAATCGTGTTTTAGGCTATCATTATGATACGTTTGGTTATATTGAAATTGATCACCAAATTGCAAAACAAAAATTTGCAAAAAAAGGAAAAGAATTAGTACTTTTGAATATTCAAGAGAGTATTGAGCTTTAAAGTTCTGTTATTTGCCACAATAAAGTCTTGCGAAGACGCGATATATATATGAAGATGAAAAGAAATGCAGTTTTGTGGATTACCACATTGAGCCTATTTGTTACGTATGCCCAAACTAAAAAAGGCTATTGGGATACTATGCGCGCCACCACAGAAACCTTTGATCTGCGTGCTGGTGAAAAGAAAGTAATTAAAACCAATCCTTTACCTGAAGGAACTACCGAGTTGGTTTACCGAATAACGCTGCTCGATGATAATCAAAAAATGTCATCGAGTTTAGTCGCTGTACTGAAAGCAATTCCTGATCCTACAGGAATAGCACAAGGAGCAGCAGGTGCTGTTTTTTTGGCTTCCACTATAAGTGGTAAGGATAAGGCAACTTTTTCCATTTTTACTAATGAAAATGATGCCAATATCTATTTAACATCGGATCAATCAGCTAACGCATGTTACGTGCAAAACACACCGGTGAATAAAGAAGCTCGATTATTGGCTGCGGGGCAATTATGTGTTGCAGAACCTCGAACGAATTTATGGTTTGGATTTAAAAGTGACAATTGGTTAATGCAGCAAAAGGTTGTTTTTGAGGTTGTGCCTTGGATTGATAATGAAGCTAGTAGAGGCTGGACCGAAAGTGCCCGTAAGGAATTATCAAATTGGGCAAAGAAACGAGAGGTATATGCTTTTCTCGTTCAAAAAGAGGATTTTCAAGTTACGTTTGTTAAGCAAGTAATGGCAAAAACAACTTACTTTAATTATAAAAAGTTGGATGCTGCAGAACGAAACCAATTGGGCATCCTTTGTGAAAAAGAAGCGTTGCATCGCACAGGAGAACTAGAAAAACGCAGCGAACAAATTGCTTCAACTGCATTTACTCTTTTTAATAAAGGAAAAACCGAAGAAGGTATCGGTAAATTGCAAGCAGAAATTCACTCAGGTACTAAAGACGCGGTACTTTATGCTACTTTAATACAGTGTTATCTTCAATCCCGTCAGATTACAAAAGCTGCGACTTGTTTGAAAGAAACTCCCCAAAATGCCATGGAAGATTTGCGCATGAAGCTGGCCGAAGCTCATGTGTATTTGTTTACCGATAACGAATCAGAAGCTAAAGCGCTCTATAAAAAATATGCATCGCAAAATTTTCCAAATGGGAAACCATGGAAAGAACAGGTCTTGATTGATTTGAATGCATTTGAGCGTTCGGGTTTACCAACAAATCAATTTGCTAAAATAAAACGGTTGTTAGAATGATTGTAGCAAAATATGTTCGGTATGTGCTTAATTTTCATCGTCCAGCCGTGACTTCACGTGAGATTATGGAAGTTAAAGAGACATGGTATTTGTTTCTTGAGCACGATGGTAAAAAAGGAATTGGTGAATGCGGAATGCTTCGTGGTTTGAGTAGTGATGACCGTCCCGATTTTGAAGAAAAATTGCAGTGGGTTTGTGATCATATTCATATGGGTAAGGAAGAATTGTATCAATCATTAATTGAGTTTCCTTCTATTCAATTTGCTATTGAGCAAGCCTTTTTATCGCTCGAGCAAGAGCATCCTGCACTTTTGTTTCCCTCTGACTTTACAGCTGGTAAAGTAGGAATTCCAATTAATGGGTTATTATGGATGGCCAACCCAAAATCACTTGAATTGCAGTTTGAACGAAAAGTGAGTAATGAATTTCGTTGTGTAAAAATGAAAGTAGGTTCCAATAAACTTTACGAAGAGTTACGGTTATTGGAGCAATTTAGAGCACAATACGGTCCCGATGAATTGGAGATTCGATTGGATGCTAACGGAGCTTACACGGTAGAAGAAGTTCAATCAAAACTTGAAGCTTTTGCTCCCTATCATATCCATAGTATTGAACAACCAATTGCTCCAGGGCAGTGGGACGCCATGCATGAATTATGTCAATATTCACCGATTCCAATAGCGCTGGATGAAGAGTTAATTGGTGTTTTTGAAACGGATCAAAAAATAGCCTTGTTAGAAGCGATTCAACCCCAATTTATTATCTTAAAACCGAGCTTTATTGGCGGATTTCAGGGGACAGACACTTGGATACAATTAGCAAAAGAGCACAACATTGGTTGGTGGATCACCTCGGCATTAGAGAGTAATGTTGGCTTGAACGCTATCGCACAGTATACCTATTTATTAGGAAACCCAATGCCTCAGGGATTAGGAACTGGAACTTTATATACCAACAATATCGTATCCCCATTAGAAGTGGCTCAAGCGCATTTGTGGTACCGTCCAGAAAAGAACTGGGATATTTTTTAAAGGATTTGTGGATGAAAATTAATCGATAATATTCAATTCATATTTTTCTAACAATCCTTTTAATCCGAATAAACTAAATCGTGCCTTTTTTATTTTGTTTTTCTCTGGATCGATAGAATAGTCATAACTCGTGTAAAAATCTGCTTTTTCAAGATTGGTTTCACTAAAAACGGTTCTTCGTAAATTACAAGCGTCAAATAATGCTCCAGAAAGATCAGTTGCCATAAAATCAACTGCAATCATACTGCAATGGATGAATTGAATGTTTTTGAGCTTTAATTTGTAAAATTGACTGTAGTCCAACAAACAGTCCTTAAAATGAAATTCGTAAATAACTTGATCAGTCATGGCAAAATTTACCGATGTAAGATTACAACTGGTAAACCAAACCCCGCGAAATGAGGTATGATTTATCGGTGCTGCTTTAAAATTACAATGCAAAAAATTACACCCAACAAATGTCACATTGCGAAAGAAGCACGTTGTAAAGTCGCAATCAATAAATGTGCAATTTTCAAATTCCGTATCCTGGATGTCGGCTTGGGATAGTACTTTTCCAGTAAAATTCTGATCGTAGATATAGTGATAGCTCATAGGTAAAATTTGAAGGAAAGGTACATAATATGCTTCATAATTTTTATATTTGAGAAAACATTCCCAATGGTATTTGAATTTTGTCCCCGATGCACTTCTACACACGTACAAATGGAAAACCATTACCGCTTGGAATGTCTTCATTGTGGTTTTGTGTATTTTCACAATGTGGCAGCTGCGGTTGCCGTAGTTTTAAAATTTGAAAATAAAGTACTTTTTACCATTCGAAACAACGAACCCGATAAAGGGAAATTGGATTTGCCGGGCGGTTTTGTAGACCCCGGTGAACGAGGGGAATTGGCAGCTTGCCGTGAAATTAAAGAGGAATTGGGACTTGATCTTGATGTTTCCAAGTTAAAATATATCACCAGTGCCCCAAACAATTACTTGTATAAAACGGTTCTTTATAAAACATTGGATTTGTTTTTTGAATACGAACTAGACGCAGCAGCAATTCATATTGAAGCACCCGATGAAATTCAATCAATCGCCTGGATTGATCCAAAAGTAATGGATGTAGATGCAATAGGATTTAGTTCTATTCGCACAGTAATCAAAGAGCGGTATAGAAATTAGCTGATGGGTAAATTGGATGATTAACTATTCTAAAGGAATTGAAAATATACAAAATTGATATTATAAAAAAAACGCTCAATTAAAATTGGCGTTTTTTATTTTTAGTATTAGTGACCTCGACAGGATTCAAACCTGTAACCTTCTGAGCCGTAATCAGATGCGCTATTCAGTTGCGCCACGAGGCCGAATTTTAAGAAGTATTGTGCTAAAACAATAGCGCAATGCGGGTGCAAATATAGGTATAAATGTGTAATTTGCAAGTGGAATCATATAAAAATCAATAAAAATATGCGGCTCGAAAACTATATTCGTGATATTCAGGATTTTCCTAAAACAGGAATTGTATTTAAAGATATAACACCTTTACTTTTGAATACAAATGCACGTTCACAATGTCTTGATAGCATGGTCGATTTGCTTCAAAACCAATCGATTGATAAAGTGGTCGGTGTCGAAAGTAGGGGTTTCTTTTTTGGGACATTATTGGCTGATCGATTAGGTGCTGGGTTCATTCCAGTTCGTAAACCGAATAAATTACCCTATACTACACTTGCGGCTAGTTATTCACTTGAATACGGCACTGATTCTTTAGAAATTCATACCGATGCTATACAACCGGGTGACCGAGTTTTAATCCATGATGACGTACTGGCCACAGGAGGAACAGCCAATGCCGTTTGTCAACTGGTTCAACAAATGGGAGGAGTTATTGTGCAATGTTCGTTTCTAATGGAATTAACATTTTTAAACGGACGAGACAAACTAACTCCACATACTATTGCTGCGGTGTTGACTTATTGATTAATGCATCTAGATGTAACATAATACCGCCATGCCAATACCGCCAATTGCCATTTTTTGGCTTTAGAGGGATCCAACTGTTGTTTTGTAAAACTAGGGAGTATCCCTTTGTTAATACGTGCAATAATTTTAAATAGGGTAGTCATCTGTGCAAAAATAAAAAAAGACCACGTTAAATCGTGGTCTATTTGCTATCCTTTTTTTACATTCTTTTTCTCAGAATTCTGTTCTGTTTCTAAAGCTTTTTTTGCTTTTTCCAATTCTTCCCGGGCTTTTATCATTTCCTCTTTGGCTTTTTGCATTTCAGCCCGCGTATTTTCTATTGAATCGTCATCAGAATCGTCTTTATTCATCTCGATTTTTATCGTCTTCATACGCTCTTTAAACTTTTCTAAGCCCTCGGGATTGCGGAAATCAAATTCCATATTTTCGATTTTACCTGGACCTTTGAATTCCATTGTATTGTTTTTCAAAATTTCATCCAATTCTTCTTTGGTATAATCATCACCACCTTCAACTACTTTTCCATCTTCAATGACTAAGGGTTTTTTACCACTTTCTTGAATGATCATTTTTGATTTGCCAGAAAAACCTTCGCCATCATTAAAGTTAAATTTAAATTGTTTCATGTCGGGCATTTGGTCCAATTGAAAGTCTTTTTGAAACGACCGAAAACCATTGCCCCCTAATGAACGACCGAAAATATCATTGATGGCAAAAATATCATCGTTTTGAGGTGGATTACCAAACCCGATAGCGTTATTTTGTTTGAATAAAACGATTTCCGTGATGGGGTCTTCTTGATTGTATTCCAAGGCGCCTTTATTGCCTTTACGGTCTTTATATTCAACCTTAATAGCTGTGATTTCATTTGTTGCATTACGTTTTACTCCCGAAAACTTTACGGTTACACCATGTGCTGCTAATGCTTTCACATCGTCTTTCATTTCCTGTTCTGGGGTGTCTTTTTTCCAAGACATAATAATGTTGTCTTGTGCATCTTGAATAAGCTGTGGCGCATTTTGTGCTTCTAATGCATGGGCTAACAATGTTGCAGTTATCACTGCGATACAATTGAAAATACGAACAATTACAGACATTTTGATTTCTTTTTTATTGATTATTTAAGTACCACAAACTTAAGATAAAGTCTTTTTTGGACGGATCCTTTTTTACAATTTTTTAACGAACACTACTCGTTTTTATTTCAAAAATGTTACTTCTTTTTCGTTTATAGTAAACTTTTACAACTTTAGCTACCTTTGTATTATGCCTAATACAAGCTATAACCGCCATAATTTTCACAAGCATACCTTTTGTGTCTTTCAGGAAGTGGATAGGGGAGTCCTAGGCCCTATGCAACCACAGTATACCAGTAAATCGGGGAGTAATTATTATTTTACAGAAGAAGGCGTATATCGCTTGTCCAACCATTGGGGGCGCGCTGCCAAATGCAAATGGCGCTTAGTTCAGCTTCAAGAAAAACGTACGCAAGGTTATGTACTGGGTTTTGCGCGATGGGACGCTTTTTTACCCGATAATGATACCGATCGATTGTATGCTATCACAATTGATTTTAGTTCGTTAACCGCCCAGTACGATCATAAAGATGGAAAATCTTTTACAGAGACACCTATTTTCCGGACAGCTCCCGATACCTTAAAACGAATAAAAATAATTCGTCACCATCTAACGGATAATAAATGGTTACGCTATTACAAAGGAAACCCTGAAAGCTTACGACAACAAATTTTATCCGAATGGAATACCGGTACTGAATCCATTGAAGTCATAAAAAGAAGGTATTTACAACTGCCTACTGAACACTGCCCACTCAACACTGCCCACTCAACACTGCCCACTGCCTACTGAATACTGCCCACTGAATACTGAACACTGCCTACTGAACACTGCCTACTGAACACTGCCCACTGAATACTGCTATATCTCCCGTTCGCCTCCCGCTGCAGGATGTTCAAATGTTGTGGGTCCTACTGGATATTTTGCATTCTCCTTTTGCACCAATTGATAAACCCAATAACCTGAAGCGGTACCCAATAGTCCCAGAATTCCCATAACTAGCCAATTGGTGTTGTAATCAAAATAATCAACTAGAGTCATACCAATTTTGGAACTGAGGATATGTGCAGCAGAATAGCTCATGGTAAATATGGCCATGTACCGCCCTTCATGTCCTTTTGGAGCTCGGCTTATAGCAAAAGAATTGGAAAAAGGAAAGGCAAACATTTCTGCAAAGGTCATAAATAACATCATTACAATGAGTATCCCTACCCAAGAATCAACTAGCAACAAAAACAAACTGATACTCATTAAGAAACACCCCCAAGTAACAATTTTGACTTTATCTATTTTGTTACGTTCCACGGCACTTACAATTGGCATTTCCAAGAAGAAAACCAAAACTCCGTTTAACGTAAGTAACAAACCGGTTTGCAATTCGGTTAGGCCAAATTGTATGCGATGGTATAGGGGAATTGTAGTGAATAATTGAAAAAATAAAATACCGGTGATTACACAACAAAACAAGAACAACCAAAAGGGTCCGTCGGTAAATACCGATTTTCGTTCGGCCTCTAGCATTGCTTTTTCATCGGGGTGCAGTTGAGGCGCTTTTTTCTCTTTTACCAACAGAGCAAAAATACTAATAGCAAGAATGCAAGTTGTTCCATCGACCCAAAACAATCCATGATATCCTAATCCCATTATGATAAGACCACCCAAAGCCGGACCTGCTGCAAATCCGAGGTTGATAGCCAATCGAACTAACGTTAATGCACGGGTTCGATTTTCGGGTTTAGCATAGGTGCCAATAGAAACAAACATGGCAGGGCGAAACATATCTGCGATAACCATAATTCCAAAAATAGCAAAGCATAATGCCTCAAAGGATTTTACAAATTGCAAAACATAAAATGCCAAACCACTGGTAAATAAACTAAAGACCATAATTTTGTAAAACCCAATTTTATCGGATAGTTTACCGCCCAACCACGAACCCAGCATTGATCCTAAACCATAGAAGAACAAAATCCATCCTAATTGATTGTAATCAAAGTGCAAATCTTCTTTTAAATATTTGGATAAAAAAGGTAAAACCATTGTTCCTGCCCGATTAATAAAGGTGATCAGGGTTAGAATCCAAATCTCTCGAGAAAATCCTTTAAAGTTAGCAAGATAGTGTGTTAAGGCCTTTTGTAACATACTGCAAAGGTACAGGAATAATCAAATGTTATCCGTACAAATCGGTTGTGTTTCGATAAAATAGTTTATCTTTATTTTTCAATTTATTTTTTAAGATAGAAAATGAAAATCTAAGTAGCGCAACCACCATGTTTAACCTCCATACCCATCGCTATACTGCGGCTTCCCATTGCGTCGAACTTGTAAATGTATATCCTTGGGAATTAAATAGCATTCCCCCAATTTATTCTATGGGAATTCACCCTTGGTTTATCGACGCTACATTATGGCCGCTGCATTTAGAGATTGTGGAGCAGTATTTATCAAAATCAGGGTGTTGGGCAATTGGAGAATGTGGATTGGATAAGCGAATCGATGTTCCTTTTGAAACCCAACTTCAGGTTTTTGAAGCCCATCTTAAATTAGCCGAAAAGTACCAAAAGCCTGTTATAATTCATCTTGTTGGGGCTTTTCAAGAGTTGATTGCACTCATACAAAATCTAGGTATTACGGTTCCATTAGTTGTACATGGATTTTCAAAAAATGGTCAACTCGCAAAAGATCTGGTGAAACACGGTTTTTATCTTTCTTTTGGTAAATATTTAATGCGTAATCCCGAACTCAAGGATGCTTTTTTGGCAGTGCCTGAAAGTCAAATCTTTTTAGAAACCGATTCAATGGAAGAATCAATAGAGGAGGTCTATGCACTAGCCGCGAACTATCGGAGACAAGAGGTACGTGAACTTACGATTCAAATTCAACGCAATGTAGCCAAGGTTTTTGGTGTATAAACGCTTTATTGACATTTGTTTCTCATGCAGTAATTTGTTTATTTTGCAATGATAAATCATAACTCATAATTCTTAATTTAAAATTTATAATTTAAAACAATTATCTGATGGCTGTTTGGCAAGAACGTGCAGAACTTTTATTTAAAACCGAAGGATTAGAAAAATTACGCAAGGCCAATGTATTGGTTGTCGGACTCGGAGGTGTGGGTTCTTTTGCGGCCGAATTTCTTGCGCGTGCTGGTGTAGGGAAGATGACAATTGTTGACGGCGATGTGGTCGATATTACGAATATTAATCGCCAGTTGCCTGCGTTACATTCCACGGTTGGATTGCCAAAAGTAGCGTTAATGGCTGACCGATTGTTGGATATTAATCCAGAACTTGAGTTAACCCAATTAAACGAGTTTTTATCCCCTGAGCGCGCTTTTGAATTGGTAACTACTGAATTTGATTATGTTTTGGATTGTATTGATAGTGTGACACCAAAACTCAATTTGTTAATTGCAGCCAAACGTAAAGGTGTGAAAGTTATTAGTAATATGGGTGCCGGTGGAAAATTCTTGGCCTCCAAAGTGAAAGTTACCGACATTAGTAAAACCGATTATTGCCCACTGGCCAAACAGGTGCGTAAACGATTGAAAAAAGAAGGAATTTCAGGTGGCGTAAAGGTGGTATATTCTAGTGAACGCCCCGATTATGAAAGTGTTAAACATACCGATGGGAGTAACTTTAAAAAGTCGTTTTATGGAACAAATTCATGGATGCCTTGTTTATTTGGACTTCATGCAGCCGAAACCGTTGTTCGACACTTAATTAAAAATAATGGCTAATAACCGTCCCAAAATAGCAGTTCCCGTAACTTCTTTTGATAAAGTTGTCGAAACGATAACAGTTGTTGTCTTGGTTCTTGCATGGATATATACCTTAGTTCAGTACCCCAAACTCCCTTCGATTATTCCAACCCATTTTGACGGGCAAGGTAATGTCGATGGATTTGGTCCAAAATGGACGTTATTTCTCACAACGGGAATGGCAACCGTTTTTTTTGGATTGCTCACGTATTTAAATCGTCATCCGCATTGGTTTAATTATCCGGTCACAATTTCAAGTGAAAATGCACTTCGGATGTATACAATTGCAACTCAAATGATGCGAACTCTTAAAGCGGTTCTTGTAGGTGTTTTTTTTGCAATTAATTGGCAAATGGTTCAAGTAGCTATGCAACCCGATTTTTCAGGGAGCAAATATGTTATTTTTGGAATTTTGGCCGCAATTTTTGGTTCGGTATTTTATTTTTTAATTCAACTTTTTAAAAATAGCTGATGCTAAAAACGGTAATTTTTGATATGGATGGGGTTATCGTTGATACTGAACCGGTTCATCATTATGCCTATCACCAACATTTCAAGCAACTTGGTATTGCTGTGTCACCCGAACTTTATGCTTCATTTACTGGAAATTCCACAAAAAATATTTTTCAAAAGTTGAAAAATCAATTTCAATTACCCTATTCAGTAGACGAATTAGTAGCTACAAAACGCAGTTTATTCAATGATGCTTTTGATCAAAAAGAGGATTTAACATTGTTGGATGGTGTCGAGGCGCTGATTTTAGATTTGAAAGCAAATAATATTCAATTGGTTTTAGCTTCCTCTTCGGCTAAGGTTACGATTCATCGAATTTTTAAACGATTTGATTTGTTTCCTCACTTTAGCCATATTGTCTCAGGGGAAGATTTTACTCATTCTAAACCACATCCCGCAATTTTTGAACATGCTGTACAATTATCGGGTAATCGGGTTACAGAATGTCTGGTAATCGAGGATAGCACAAATGGAATTTTAGCGGCAAAAGCTGCAGGTATTTATTGTGTAGGTTATGATAGTTTTCATTCTAAAGGACAAGATTATTCGCAAGCAGATTGTGTAGTAAAACATTTTAATGACTTGTCTTTTGCTACATTAGCCACTTTCGTTTAATCCCGATCTGGAAATGTATGCTTGGCCAAAACCCGCTTATTTTCTAACCGAACTTCAAGATTTTTTCTGTAATTCCACCAAAAGTCAGTTGCTGCTTTTTGCGCTTCTTCTAGTGGGACTATAGGGTGCGAATAGTTGGTTCCAAGCTCAAACTGATACAGCATTTGTTCAATTGAAGTTAATTTCCATGGTTCGTGTATAAAGGGTGCTGGAATATTGCGCAATTCAGGTACCCATTTACGGATAAATTCTCCTGAGGGATCATGCTCTAAAGCATTTTTTACAGGATTATAGATGCGTATCATATTTACCCCTGTAACCCCAGCTTGCATTTGGATTTGCGGATAATGAATTCCGGGTTCGAAGTCCAAAAATTGTTGTGCTAAATGGGGACTGCAATTTTGCCAAGGTTGCATTAAATGATGGGTATAAAAGGATACAATCAAGGCGCGCATGCGAAAGTTAAGGTAGCCCGTAGTGTTTAAACAGCGCATACATGCATCTACAATTGGTACGCCTGTTTGTCCTGAACACCAAGCATTATGATACGTTGAATTAACAGTTAACTTTAGGTTTAAATAGCCTTTATTGACGGGATAAAATTCCATTGAACATTCCATTTCAAACTTTTGAATAAAATGCGCTTGCCACCGTAATCGAGAGGCAAAATTATCGATTTGGCGTTTGAATTTACCTTGTTTACGAATTTCCCAAGTGCGATGATAGATTTCGCGAATCGATAAATTACCCCATGCAATATAGGGCGATAAACGACTGCATCCTTTGCGACCCAACTCGGGTTTTGAAATGTGACGATTATAGTTTTCAACCCGTTCGTTTAAAAAAGATTCTAGGTAACGCATACCCATTTTTCGACCACCTTTTTGAAAAGGTGTTGCTTTGGAGGTTTCTAATGATGGGATTTTAAAGTGAATTTCCAACTTTTCGATTTCAGCATATTTCACAAAAGTGCGACCATTGGCTTCAAAAGAATAGGGTGTTTTTTCCATAAAATCATACCAATCTTCCTTCCAAGTTTGACGGTTGCGCAACCCTCGAATAACACCATTTGTGCTACTTTCAATCCAAGGAATACCATTGTCACGAAGAAGTTCGTGTACGGTTATATCCCGATCATAGGTGCGTTGAATCCCTGTTTCTTGGTGTGAATAAACGCCAGAGAGTGTAGTTAATTCAATTAATTTTTTAAAGACAACAAGCGCTTCTTCTTCAACGATAAGTATTTGGGTATGATAGGGAAGTAATTCGTTTTGGAGTTCGACCAAGGATTGTTTAATAAAATCAAAATGCCGTTCACTATAATGAATATCTTGTTGAAGTGAGGGCTCAAAAAGATAAAGCATCAATACTTTTTCTTTCGATTGTATCGCTCGAAATAATGCTTCGTGGTCATGCAGCCGTAAATCACGTTTTAACCAAACTACTTTCATTGTATTACACCCTTTATCCAACAGCGGTTTTATAAACCGATAAACAGCGTTCGCGAGCTTCTTTATGGTCTACAATTGGGTTCGGGTACATTGCTGTGTTTACTTCAGGCACCCATTTTTTAATATATTCCCAGTTGTTGTCGAATTTTTTAATTTGTTCGCTTGGATTGAATATTCTGAAATAGGGAGCAGCATCGACACCACTTCCAGCAGCCCATTGCCAATTGCCAACATTACTGGCTTGTTCATAATCCAATAATTTAGTGGCAAAATAAGTTTCACCCCAACGCCAATCAATTAGTAAGTGTTTGCACAGAAAACTAGCAACAATCATTCGTACACGATTGTGCATATGTCCTGTCGTATTAAGTTCACGCATTCCCGCATCTACAATGGGATAACCCGTGGTTCCATCGCACCATTTTTGAAACATGTCGGGATCATTTATCCATTGAATTTCATTGTATTTGGGCTTGAAACTTTGGGTAACGGTATGCGGAAAATGCCAAAGAATTTGCATAAAAAACTCCCTCCAGATTAACTCGTTCCAGAAAGTTTCATTTTTTGCTGCAATAGCAACAGCCACTATTTTGCGAATAGAAACGGCACCAAACCTAAGATAAATACCTAAAAAGGATGTTTTGTTGAGCGCAGGAAAATTACGGGTTGCTTCATAATTGTGAATTGTAGACGCTGAAATATCGAAAGGTCTGATTTTAATTTTTGAAGCACTGAACCCAATGTCCGAAAGGGATAAAAATGGAAATGAATGGGGTGCAATTTTGTTGAGTAGCGTTTCAGAGGGATAATGCTGAAGCGTAACCGTTCGAAAGCGTTCTTTCCAACGACGGCAGTAAGGGGTAAAGACTACATAGGGTTTGCCATCTTCTTTAACAACATCTTCTTTTTCAAAAATTACTTGATCTTTTGAAGTTTTAAAAGCAACTCCCTTAGAATGAAATAATTGAATTAATTGCTTGTCGCGTTTTCGCGCATAGGGTTCATAATCATGATTGGTATAGATAGTTCCTATGGATAACTCTGAAAGTAATTGTGTAAATACTTCTTCAGGTGAACCATGAAATACGGCCAATGATTTGCCCAACGCCAATAACGTATTTTGAATAACTGTTAATCGTTCGTGTATGAACGTAACACGCGCATCATCGGGTGGCAATTGAGCGAGTATTGAAGTGTCAAAAATAAAAATTGGGAGTACATTTTCTTCTCCTTGTAGCGCGTGAAATAGCCCCACATTATCTTCGACTCTCAAGTCTCTTCTAAACCAAAATATATTCGTTTTATCCATTGACTAACAAAGTAGACATTCCACCATCTACGGCAAAAACTTGTCCTGTAATCCAGTTGCTTTGTTCGCTCAATAAAAAAGCGGTCATTTGTGCAATGTCTTGCGGCGTACCAACTTTTTTCATGGGATTACGCATCGCTGCTTTTTCTTTTTTCTCTTCCGTATTTAAAAATTTATCGGCTAACGAAGTGTCGGTTAACGAGGGAGCAATAACGTTCATGCGAATTTTAGGAGCATATTCTGCAGCAAAGGCTTTGGCAAATCCTTCAAGCGCCCCTTTAGCAGCTGCTACAGAGGTATGAAATGGCATTCCCATAGTGGCAGCTACTGAACTGTAAACTACTACACTGGATTGTGTGGCAGCAGTGAGTTGCGGAAGTACCGCTTGCATTACTTTTACTAAACCTATGAAATTGATCTGTAAATCATTCTCGAAAGCATCGGGTTTGAGACCCTTAAACGGGCGTAAGTTTATACTCCCGGGTAGATAAACCAAACCGTCAATAGATACAGGTAATTTATTGGTATCCAGGGTATCTTGTGTTGCATCAAAAGGAATATGCGTTAGTTTTAAGTCGCCTAAATCTTCGATTGATCGCGAAGCTACAAACAAGTTGGTTTCAAACTGCAATTGTTGCGCAAGTGCACGACCAATTCCTTTAGACCCACCAATTAAAAGGATGTTTTTCATGTTATTCGGATTTAAATTCACCAAAGAGTTCGATTAATTTTTTTCTTCGGTATTCAAAAATTTGATGTAATCGCGGGCGAACAAGTAAAGGATGCATTAGCTGGCCCAGTATACCCATGGGTAGTTTATAGTCGACAATATCTTCCATTTCAACACCACCCGGAACTGCTTTAAAGAAATGTTTATGATGCCATAGTGCATAAGGACCAAATCGTTGTTCATCTACAAAATACTGTTGGTCCATAACATGTGTAATTTCAGTCACCCATTTCATCGGAATACCCAGTAATGGCGTTACTACGTATTGGATAATTTGACCCGGATACATTTTACGATCGGCACCCGATAGTGTTTTAAAACCCATATCATCAGGGGTGATTGTATTTAAATTTTTTGGATCTGAAAAAAACTCCCAAGCTTCTTCAATAGACAACGGTAATAGTTGTTTCGAATGTAAGGTGTACAACTTCATGTTTTTTTGGTAAAGATATAATTTGTTTAATTATTGACTATTATTGTTAAACAAAAATTAGCAGTATTTAAGTTTAAATTAACAATTTGCCCCACTGTATTTAGTAATTTTGGCAAAGTTTTAAACACGTAACCATGAGAAAAATCCTTTATGCAATTGCCTTTTTTGTTGCTTCGTATGCAATCAAAGCACAAGTAAAAACCCCACAATCGAGTCCTAAAACTACTGTTAATCAAGTTGTAGGTCTGACCGATGTGACCATTGAATATTCACGTCCAAGTGCCAAAGGACGAACTATTTTTGGCGATTTAGTTCCTTTCGGCAAATTATGGCGAACAGGTGCTAATGCGAACTCAACCGTAAGCTTTAGTGAAGAGGTTAGCATTGATGGTAAAACCCTTGCAAAAGGGAAATATGCTTTGTTTACGATCCCAAAAGCCGATAATTGGGAATTTATTTTTTATAAAACAACCGATAATTGGGGTACTCCTGAAGAATTTAAAGAATCGGATGTTGCTTTACGTGCCAATGCAAAACCTGTATTTTTAGAACGAAAAGTGGAGTCGCTTACGATGGGTATAGCAAGTATTACCAACGATTCAGCTGAACTAGAAATTAGCTGGGAAAAGACAAGTGTGGCCTTAAAATTTGAGGTTCCTACGCAAAAAGCCGCGATGGCGAGTATTACAAAAACCTTGGCGGGTCCAGCAGCGTCTGACTATTACAATGCTGCGCAATATTTTTATCAAGCAAATATTGAAATGGCTAAGGCATTAGAATATGTAAGTAAAGCAGTTGGATTAGTTAAAACTGGTGAGGATGTACCGTTTTGGCATTTGCGATTGAAATCCTTAATACAAGCCAAGTTGGGTGATAAAAAAGGTGCAATTGAAACTGCTAAATTGTCCCTAGCCGGAGCTCAAAAAGCCAAAAACGATGACTACGTTAAAATGAATAACGATTCTATAAAAGAGTGGAGTAAATAGAAATTGTAATTAAATCTCTTTTTTTGAACATGCCTCAAATAGTAGCTAACTTTTTGAGGCATGTTCATTTTCAGCGGATTTTTTTTAAAAACAAACTTACGAGTTATTCGGTAAGTTCATTTTTCAAAATTGTTTCTTCCGATTGAGGTAAGATTAATTGAAGAATCCATCCCAAAAGTACGGTGAGCAATGCACCAATAAAATTCAGCCATAAGAAACTCACAACATCCAAATAGTAGATGTAAAAAATTAAAAGTTGTGAAATAACGGCACCATAGAATAGGGCAGTAGCTTTAATATATTTGATATAAAAACCAACGAGGAAAATTCCGAGAACCGTACCATAGAAAATCGACCCAACGATATTTACCAACTGAATTAAATTTTCAAATAAAGTACCCACGCAGGCAAATAAAATTGCTATAATCCCCCACAATAGCGTAAAATATCGGGTGGCCATTACATAGTGTTTATCCGACTTAGTAGTTTTGATATTACGCTTGTAAATATCGATTGCTGTAGTTGAAGCCAAAGCGTTTAATCCAGAGGCAGACGATGACATAGCAGCACTCAAAATTACGGCTAACAATAATCCAATCAATCCTGTGGGTAAATAATTCAATATAAAATAAAGAAATACATAATCTTTATCATTGGTTTCTGCTTTGGGATCGGCTTTTTCGATTAATTCTTTTGCTTGATCACGCAGGTCACGCTCTTTACCCGATAAGGCGGTTAATCGATTACGTAAAATCGGATTATCATAATTTTGATTTAAATGATCAATATACAATAAGTTATATTCTTTTTTTTCTTCGGTCAATGCTTTCAATTGGTCTTCCAATTGCTGGTATTCTTTTTCATAAGCAGACTTCTCAATAATCGATTTATTTACCGGGTTAAAGTTTAAAGGAACTTCATTAAATTGAAAAAAAACAAAAACTAAAACGCCAATCAGTAAAATAAAAAACTGCATGGGTACTTTTAAAAATCCATTCATGATTAAGCCCATCTGACTTTCCCGATCTGATTTTCCTGAAAGATACCGGCCCACTTGCGATTGATCGGTGCCAAAATAGGCCAAACTTAGAAAGAACCCGCCTGCAATTCCACTCCAAATCGTATACCGCGTTTCTGGATCGAAAGAAAAATCAACTACATTCATTTTCTCATTGGCACCAGCAATATGCATAGCATTTGAAAGGGTCATGTCATTCGGTAATAGCGATAAAATGAGAAAAAAGGTGATAATCATCCCGCTCATAATCACAAACATTTGTTGCTTTTGCGTGACATTTACAGCCTTTGTTCCCCCGGAAAAAGTATAAATGATAACTAAAATTCCAATTATGATATTCAAAAGCGTAAGATTCCAACCCAATAGCGTAGACAATACAATCGATGGGGCATATATAGTCAATCCCGTTCCAAGACCACGCTGAATTAAAAACAAAATCGAAGCAAGCGACCGGGTTTTAAGATCGAAACGCTGTTCCAAATATTCATAGGCAGTGTAGACTTTTAATTTATGATAAATAGGTATAAATGTTAACGAAATAACCACCATGGCAATGGGTAAGCCAAAATAAAACTGAACAAATCCCATTCCGTCATGATAGGCTTGCCCTGGAGTAGATAGAAATGTGATCGCACTCGCTTGGGTGGCCATAACCGAAATACCTACTGTAAACCAGTTGGTTTGCTTGTTGCCCAAGATGTATTCTTCTACATTGCGACTTCCTTGGGTTTTATAAACCCCATAAATTACAATCGAAAGTAAGGTTACCGATAATATGATCCAATCCAGTTGCTGCATCCTAGGAATAATTTTCCATAAGTAAATAAAAAATCAAAATATAAATCGCGTTTATCACCAATAGCCATGTATAGTTATTGCTCCATCGGTTTTCTTTATTGGTTTTCATAAGCCATTAGTTTTTTGCCGAAATCAAATTTGCTAATAAACGATAGGCACCAGGTACTCCCTCTGGTAATTCTCGAAAAAAGCTTAATCCCGTGTAAATATAAGTACCTTTTCCGTAGGGTGCGACCAAGATAGCGCCGTCTTTGGGATTTTCACCCTGATCATTAGACGAAATTACTGCGGTAAATTGCGCATCCCATTCATTTGGATAATAGAGTCCTTGTTCTTGTTTCCATCCTTTAAAATCGGCTTCTGTAATTTTATTTGGCGTATTCAAAATAGGATGATTGGGTTCTAAGAATCGTACCTCCGCATTTTCTTCGGTCACGCGATCGCGCGATATTTTAATAGGATATGGGGCAAAATCTTGGGTAACTAAATCATCCAACGTATTGTATTGAACAATCATCGTTTTGCCATTTTTTACAAAATCAAGGAGTAATTTTTGCTTGAAGGCCAGTTGACTAACTACGTTATAGGCCCGAATACCCGTTATCACAACATCGGCAGTTGCAAGCAATTCTGGAGTAATTGCATCGGGTTTAGTAATAAGAACCTCATAGCCCATCTGTGTTAGACTTTCGGGTACTTCATCACCAGCACCCATAATGTACATTATTTTCGCTGCATTGGTTTTAATATCCAACTTTATAGCCTTAGCACTGGCGGGTTTTAAAACCATTTGCTTGTAGATATGCGGATAAATAATATCGATTTTATCATGTGAATATACTTTTTCATCCACCGTTACTACACTTTGAATGACGGCTTCAGAGGTTTCTTTTGGTGGCGCGAGTACAAATTCTATAGTTGTTGTTTCGCCTTTATGTTGCATTGAAAAAGGGACACGTTCGGGACTTGCTTTCCAACCTTCAGGAACGGATAAGCTGACAGCTCCCGATACATTATCTTTGCCTGATTTTACAATAACGTGTATTTCACGACTTCGGTTTTTTGGAAAAATTGCTACTTTTTCTTTAATCGTTGAAGTTACAATTGGAACTATATCCAAGGGTTGGTAAACTTCCCCTTTAACATCGTCATTATATTTGTAAATAATCGTTCGCGTAAATGGAATTTCAACTCCAAGAATACGCAAATAAAATGTCACTTGGGTTGGTCGTAGCACATCGGGTTTGCCAATTAGTTCTTGATTATTAATTGAATACATCCCAATAGTCCCAGCCTCTTTTAGGTAATAGGGTGAGGTGTATGCTAATGTTGAAGGAAGCGTAAGCTGAAACGATGTTGTACAACTCTTGTTAAAAGCTAAATTTTGATTTTCCCAAATTGCCTTAGTTTTAGGAGCTGATTCAACACGATTAATAGTAATAGCGTTGGAACTTCGGTTAATGGCTTCTAATTTTACTTTCAACGTATTACCAGGAGTAACTTCTTGAACATCGGCAACGGCTTCCAAATATAGTCCGGCGCATGCGCTGATTATTGCTTTGATTTCTTCTGATTTTTGGTTTCTCCAAAACGGATCTTGAAGTTGTTGTATTAGCAAATACGCTTTAACTAAATCGGGCACACTCGCACCGGGGTTATTAGGATTGTATTCTTTTTGAACTTTAGATAAAAGTTCACCTACAGCTTTTCCATCCGCTAAACGGTTCCAAGTGGTGTCTATTCCGTCAAATAAATTGTTTTTTTCAACAGGAGGCGACCCTTTTAAAAATTCTAAGTATTCAAATTCCTCCCCGCGACTTCCGGTATTTCCAAATCCTTGTGATTGATGGCAACTCCGACTTAACGCAGCTATTTCCTGATTGGATTTTCCGGCAAAAGGGTAAAATACACCAATTTGCAATTGGGCTTGATTGCTTTTGTCGGCTTTTTCAAATTTTTCTTTACTTCCATAAAACCACCAAGAGGTATTAAAATAAATTCGATGCGGTTGCCATGTTTGTACATAATCCAATTGATTGGAAAATTGATTGGGTTGATTGGCTAAATCAAAAGCTTCCATTGAAAGCAGTGCAGACGCGGTATGATGACCATGCGTAGTACCAGGTGATCGGTGATCAAAACGATTGATGATAACATCGGGTCGAAACGCTCGAATTGCCCATACCACATCACTCAACACAAGGTTTTTATCCCAAATTTGAAGGGTCTCGGTTGGATTTTTAGAAAATCCGAAGTCATTTGCTCGAGTAAAAAATTGTTCGCCACCGTCGATTTTTCGAGCTTCAATAAGCTCTTGGGTACGAATAACGCCTAATAATTCGCGCAATTCGGGTCCGATTAAATTCTGTCCACCATCACCTCTTGTAAGCGATAAATAGCCGGTTCGGGCATGCAGTTCATTGGAAAGATAGGCAATAAGACGGGTGTTTTCATCGTCGGGATGCGCTGCAATATAGAGCACATTTCCCAAAAAATTCAGTTTTTCAATTTGATGATAAATCTCCGAAGCATTCGGTTTATTCTGTCGTTGTGACCAAGAAGAAATGCATAGGGTGAAAGCAAGGACCAAAAAAAATCTACGCATGAGGATTGGTTTTGAAGCTTCCAAAAATACTGTTTTTTGTTGGCGTAATTTTTTCTTTTTCATTAATCCATAAAATCGGGTTGATCATTATAAGGTTTAAGAATCGTAATGCCTTTTTGTAGCAAAAGGTTGTTAGGATAGGTATTAAGCGCTCCATCCCGCGATCGAAGGTTGATATGAAAAGCATTAATATCTTCGATCTCACCTTGAACTGGAAAATCTTTATCGTTAATACAAATAACATCACCAATCTTGAATGGAAAAAAGAAAAAAAGTATAATCCCCGAAGTGATATTACTCAAAATTGACCATTGGGCAAACATAGCAACTCCAATAACTGTAGTAATGGAAGAAACAGTTACGAGTATATCTTCTTTTTGGACACCCCAGATTACAATCATGGCGATAAGGGCAACGATATTGATCAGTAAATCAATGTATTTAATTACGAGATTGGCGCGGTGTTCAAGATTGTGGTTAACTTTGGCATAACGGCGAACGACTTTAGCAACGAGTAATCGAAGCACAAATACTACAATGAGTACACTTGCGGTTGCTATTATTTCGGAGGTAAATTGATTGAATTCCATTTATAAATGACCTTCTTGATTTCTTTGGTTATAATAATTCAATTGGTGTTCGGCTACATAATTTCTAAAAATAGCTACAAGTGATTCATAGTACTTTTTTAAATGCTTGACCGTAACTTCGGGATTGCTATCAATTGGAATGGTCACAGGCATTTCATTTAAATAAAGGTGCAGTTCAGGATAATTTTCGCGAATCACCATGGTTACTTTCAATATTTTGGCATTCATTTCCGCTTCCGTTTCCATAATCGAATCGGTATTTGGGTTGTGCCCTATAAAAGTAAAACTATTTTAAAAAATGAGTTGTTAAATAATGATAAACTTTTTCAGTTGGCAGCCCTACTACATTAGTATATGAACCTTCTATTTTTGAAATTCCGGTCAAACCGATCCAATCTTGTATTCCATAGGCCCCAGCTTTATCAAAGGGTTGGTATTTTTTTAAATAGTAATGAATGGACTCTAATGATAATTGTGCGAAGGTCACTTTTGTTTTTTCAAAAAAAACGACTTCACTTTCTTTGGTTTTAATGCAAACCGAAGTGATTACTTCATGCGTGTTGGCGGATAATGCTTGTAACATTTGCACTGCATCGGTATAATCTTTTGGCTTTCCTAGAGCTTTATTTTCTAGCCAAACTATAGTGTCGCTGGTAACTAAAACCTCATGATCTGCTATGGTTCCTTCAAATGCAGCGGCTTTGAGTTGGGCTAAATAGTTGGTTATCGCTTCCGCATGTAAGTCGTTGGGATAGATTTCTTCAATTTCTTTGATGCGAATTTCAAACTCAAGATCCAAATCTTTAAAAAATTGCTGCCTTCGGGGTGAACCTGAGGCAAGAATAATTTTGTAGTTATCCAACATTATGAATTAAATTTAATGTTAGTACTGCTAAAGAGAAAATTCCAAATACGGTTATCACTTTCATTAGTAAACTTAATTGGGAAAAATCGGCTTTCGTTTTGGCTTGAAATATGCGAATAGCTACAAAAAAAAGCGGCGCAATGATTGTAAGTCCCAAGTAGCCCATTAGGTAAAACAATTTGTTTTCAAGCAAATGGGTAAAACAATAATATAAAATTAAGCCACTACTAATCATTGCCAAAACAGCAATAATTAAATTTGTTTTTTGAATACCCAATGCAATGGGGAGGGTTTGCATACCTTGTGCATCATCACCTTCACGATCTTCAGCATCTTTTATAATTTCTCGAATTAAGGTGATTAAAACGGCGATAAGCGCATAATTTTTAACCATACCAAACAAAGCGCCCATGGCTAGTTGGTTACCTTGATGCGTTACCGGATACACATCAAATACGGGGACCAATAGTACGCTAGTTCCAGCCAAAAGTGCAATAACTAAATTGCCAACCAAAGGCATTTGCTTTAATGAAGAAGAATAAATATAAAGGAGTGCCACAATTAAAACGAAAAATACGCCAAAGCCAGGTCGACCAATAGCGTTGGATAAATACATTCCAATTCCAACACCTAAAATGGAAAGTCCAGCATATAAATAATAGGCAAAATCCTCTGCAATTGATTTTCCAATAATGCATTTATTGGGTTTGTTAAGCGCATCGACTTCTTGATCGAAAATATCATTAATTATATAACCTCCGGCTGCGATACAAACCGAAGCCAATACAAAAAGACTGTATTCAAAATGTGTTAATGCGAAGTAATAATTTAGTTGTTCAAAAAATCCATAACGGATAATCAATTGCATAATGGCCAAAACCATTAAATTTTGGTAACGGATTAATTTTAAATAGTTCATCGTTAATATAGAAAATCTTCAGTGTAATTAATCGTGTTTTCCGTTGTAATAGGTGTGCCATTTGCTTTGTACTTTCATGACTTGCTCAATCACATCGCGCACAGCTCCCTTTCCACCATTTTTATGAGAAATATAGGTTGAAATCGCTTTGATCTCTGGACTGGCATCTTGCGGGCAGGTGGGAAGCCCTACTTTTTGCATTACATGATAATCGGGAATATCATCGCCCATATACAATACTTGTGAGGGCTGAATTCCGTAGATGTCACAATATTCCTCAAATGTAGCTACCTTATCGGGTGAACCCAAATAGATATCGGTGATGCCTAGATTGCGTAATCGAATGCGAACCCCTTCATTACTGCCTCCCGAAATAATACAGACCTTATAACCCGATTCTAAAGCTGCTTTCATTGCAAAACCATCACGAATGTTCATTTCGCGCAACATTTCACCTGTCGGAGATACATGTACGGTTCCATCGGTTAGTACGCCGTCGACATCCAATACAAATGTTGTGATGCCATTCATGAGTTCTTTATAACTTTTTGCCATGATCAATAATAGATTTTGTCAAGAGTTGGTAAATTTCTTTTTGGGTTGTTTGGTTGAGCATTTCCAAATGGCGATTCAGTGTTTCGGTATCGCCGCGAAGTGCCGGACCCGTTTGCGCTTCTTTTGGGGAAAGTGTTTGTATTTTATCAGCGGTTTCGCTAATTAACGGTTTGAGAACCGCAAAGGGAACATTATGTTCATTGCATAAATCTTCTCCAATTTGGTACAGATGATTGGTAAAGTTACAGACAAATACTGCGGCAAGATGTAATGCTTTTCGTTGGTCTTCGGACACTTGATAGACCGCATTTGATACCGATTCAGCTAGTTTTTTTAACCGGTTATAATCGGCTTCATTTTCGGCTTCCAAACAAAAAGGAATTTGGGTATAATCGATTTGTTTTCCTTGCGTAAATGTTTGTAAGGGATAAAATACCCCACGCCGATTTTTTGAATTTAAAACGGATAAAGAAGTTGTTCCCGACGTGTGGACTACCAATTGGTCTTTAAGGAGAAGAGTATTGGAAACCGATGCAATCGCATGGTCAGCAACCGCTATCAAATAGATGTCAGCAACAGTTAATTGTTCAGGATTGGTAATAATATCGAGGTCAGGAAATTGATTTTCAAGCGTTTTTGGATTTCGGGCTAAAACTTGAACGATGTGTACATTTCCACTTTCGCGAAAGGCCAAAATAAGATGCTGCGCCACTTTTCCGGAACCGATTATTACCACTTTTAACATGGATGTAAAAGTATTAAAAAATGATCAAAATGCAATTTTATTCCAAACACCCTACATTTCCTAATATTCCTTTAAAATCAGCAATGGTTCGCTGTAAAAACATTTTTTTTGGTGTATTTTTGCATAAATTTTATAGAAATGGCCGATCGTATCGCTTCCTTTTTGTTTTCTACCCGTTTAATGGCGGTTTTATTTATTCTATTTGCAACTGCAATGGCTGCGGGAACCTTTATTGAAAGTAGTTATAACACAGATACTGCTCGTATTTGGATCTACAACACCAAATGGTTTGAGTTAATTATGCTGTTTTTTCTAATCAATTTTTTTGGAAATATCAAGCGTTATCAATTGCATTTACGTAAAAATTGGGTGACTCTGCTGATGCATTTGGCTTTTATTTTTATTATAATCGGTGCTGGAATTACGCGATATATTAGTTATGAAGGAGTTATGCCCATTCGTGAAGGCGAAAGTGCAAAACAATTCTATTCAGATAAGAATTATTTAACCGTATGGATTGACGGTCAATACCAAGGCGGTTTGAAACGTCGAATTATTGAAAAGCCTTTGCTGTTGTCTGAAGCTGTATTTCCTCCTTTTGCGTCGAATCATTTTTCAATTGATGAAAAATTTGACCAGACACCTTTCCAAATCACCTACAAAAAGTTCATGATGGACGCCAAACAAACCATAAAAGCAGGTTCGAATGGCAAGTTTTTCTTGAAAATGGTTGAGGCTGGTGGTGGTGAACGTCATGAGCACTCTTTAGAAGAAGGCGTTGTGCAAAACATTCATGGGCTACTTTTTACCTTAAACAAGCCAATGGAAGGCGCCATTAATTTAATTACAGATGGTAAAAAGACGACAATTCAATCTCCATTTGCTGGGAATTTTATGCGTATGGCCGACCAGTTCAAAGGGGAAATTGGTGCTAATAGTAAGCAAGACTTAATGTTTCGATCGTTATACAACGTTGGTGGCTCTCAATTTGTTTTTCCTGAACAGCCAATTAGAGGGAAAAAGGAGTGGACATCGGGTACCAACTACAAAGCCAAAAATGCTGATGACGCTTTAATTGTCACCGTTACCTCGGGAGGTAAATCGCAAGAGGTGACCTTGGTGGGGTCGAAAGGAAAGACCGGTGAACCGCAAGTAGTAAAATTGGGCGGACTAGAGTTTACCTTGCTCATGGGGAGTAAAGTATATGAATTACCATTCAGTATGCGCTTAAATGATTTTATAGCAGATAAATATCCGGGTACCGAAAAGAGTTATTCGGCATTTAAAAGTAAAGTGACCGTAATGGATAAAGGAAAAAATACCGACGCCGAAATTTATATGAATCATATTTTAGATTATGGCGGGTACCGCTTCTTTCAGTCTTCGTTTGATCCCGATGAGAAAGGAACAGTACTCTCAGTCAATCATGATTTTTGGGGAACATTGATCACCTATATTGGTTATTTTTTATTGTTCTTTGGTATGTTAGCGCTCTTATTTGATAAGAATACCCGTTTTGCAGATTTGAAAAAGAAATTGGCTCAAGTTAAAGCTAAAAAACAAGCGTTAGCAACGTTAGTACTACTATTGTTGAGTTGTTTTGTTCAAGCACAGCATACAGATCATGACGGTCACCAACATAATAGTCCGCTTGGTGTCCCTGCTAAATTTAGTTTTTTGGATTCAGTAAAAAAGTATGCAGTTCCCGAAATTCAAGCCGAGAAATTCGGTCGATTAGTCATTCAAGACGAGGGCGGTCGGTTGAAGCCGGTCAATACGTTTTCCTCTGAACTGCTGCGAAAAGTTAGCAAAAGTGATACGTACGAGGGTTTAAATGCCGATCAGGTATTTTTATCGATGGTGATGTATCCGCGCGCTTG